>JAEEGL012677602.1_pt1 | contig 32352 bp, 27 predicted proteins | sample 9134231 | NCBI WGS metagenome assembly JAEEGL01 (sample SAMN16246548, study PRJNA631951) | gut metagenome | biome: gut microbiome; feature: rumen; material: fiber-attached | host: Bos | place: Iran: Karaj | collected 2018-10 | reverse complement strand
GCTTACGCACTTGCATGGATCAAGCTCTGGGTCAACAACTACAACGAGCAGACCGATGACGGCCCTATCTGCAACATCCTTGTAGACAAATCCGCAACAGATCAGTCCGGCCTTCTTGTTTATTCAAAGCTTCGTTCCGTAAAGGAATCCGAGAGCGTTTCACTTAACAACATCAATGTTGCCGCATATCAGGACGGTTACACCGGTATCGGCGGATACGGATATTGCCATTATCTCTTCGTTACAAAGAACAGTCCTCTTCCCTGGACCGCTTGCGCATTCATAGCATATATGACCTGCACCGCTGACGGTTTCGATGCATGGGGCAAGGACATGGGCGGATATTCATCCAACCCCAACGTTGCAAGAGATATCGAGGCTAAGTATCAGCATTCACAGGGCGGCGGAACGGAATTCCCCGCAAAGAACGACAGAGGCTATGACTGGTGGACAGCTGAGGGCAAGGGTGAACTTGTTCTTGAAGATCCCAAGTACTGCTCAGAGGTTTCCTTCACAGTAGGCAGCTGGATCGACGTTCTTGATCACTACAAAGCGGAATGACAATTTTTTAAAAGGGGATGCCTTTGACATCCCCTTTATCTTAGACCGGAGGGATTTATGATGACCGCGAGACCAGATAAGCGTGCGATCGCGAAAAATAAGGTGAAGACCTGGTTTTCACAGCCACAGAACATAATTCTTTTACTGTTCGGTATTGTACTCACCTTTTCGACGGTTGCGCCGATCGTAGCCATAATCAAAGATACATTCCAGATACATCCCGGTACGATCGACCAGCATCTGACCGGCAAGGTATCCGGATATTCGCTTGTAAACTACACGGATCTTTTTACGTCGAAGCTCGCCGTAAAAAATCTGTGGTCACCACTTCTTAACACCATATTCCTTTCTGTGCTCACATGCGTGATATCCATCGTATTCGGCGGACTTTTCGCATTCCTTGTGACAAGAACGGATATGAAGTTTAAGAGATACTTAAGTTCCATCTTCATCTTCCCGTACATCATGCCTCAGTGGACACTTGCCGTTGTTTGGCAGCACATGTTCTACTCAAACAAGGTGACGGGAACAAGCGACGGACTTCTTGCATCCATATTCCACCTCTATATGCCCAACTGGTGGTGCCAGGGACTGTTCCCCAGTGCCATGGTCCTCGGACTTCACTATGCGCCTTTCGCGTATATCCTTATCGGCGGCATATTCAAAAACATGGACGCAAACCTTGAGGAAGCCGCAACCATACTTGACACTCCCAAGTGGAAGATAATGCTCAAAGTCACGCTCCCCATGATAAAGCCCGCAATACTTTCGACCATACTTCTCGTATTCGGAAGCGCAATGGGAAGCTACCCTGTACCGCATTACCTGAACCTTACGACACTCTCCACCAAGTATATATCCATGAACAGCAAATATACGGGTGAAGCAAGTATCCTTGCGATCATAATGATGATCTTCGGTGTGCTTATACTGGGACTCAACCAGATGAGCTTAAAGAGCAGGAAGAACTACACGACGGTAACCGGTAAATCCGGACAGCTCACAAAGCTCCGTATCGGAAAAATCGGTAAATATGCGGTAGGAATCATATTTATCGTCATAACATTCTTTACGAGCATCTGGCCCATCATCCTGTTCGCGTTAGAGACATTCCTTCCGAACCCCGGAGATTACAGTTTCCTGTACAGCGGAAACTTAGAGCACTTAACAACAAAGTGGTGGCTCACGAACGAGAACATCACCGAGAACGGAATGTACGGACAGCCCGGTATCCTCTACAACAAGACAATATGGCACGCATTCTTCGGAACTCTCATGCTTGCGGTTGCATGCGCACTCATTGCCGGAACCATCGGAACTCTCATCGGATATGCGGTATCCAAGAAGAGAAGAAACAAATGGGCAAACTACGTAAACAACGTTGCATTCCTTCCCTACCTTATGCCATCCATAGCAGTGGGCGCGGCATTCTTCATCCTTTTCTCGAACGAGCATATAAACCTTTTCAATACCTATACGCTGCTCATAATCGCGGGTGTTGTTAAATATATTCCGTTTGCTTCGAGAAGCTCGCTTAACTCGATGCTCCAGATATCGAACGAGCTTGAGGAAGCCGCCATCATCCAGAACACGTCCTGGATAAAGAGAATGGTAAAGATCATAATCCCGATACAGAAATCGTCCATCATAAGCGGATATCTTCTTCCGTTCATGACGTGCCTCAGAGAATTGTCACTGTTCCTGCTTCTCTGCACACAGGGCTTCATTCTCTCAACCACTCTCGATTACTTTGATGAAATGGGACTGTACGCATTCTCAAGTGCCATCAACCTTATACTCATCATAACCATTCTCGTATTCAACACACTCGTTAACAAACTGACCGGGGCAAGCCTGGACAGCGGCATAGGAGGTAAGTGATCATGCCAGATATCAAACTTGAAAATATTACAAAGCGTTGGGGAAAGTTTTTCGGCGTAGATAATGTGAGCCTTGATATTCCCAACAATTCTTTCATAACACTCCTGGGACCCTCCGGCTGCGGAAAGACAACGATACTCCGTATGATCGCGGGACTTGAGACTCCCACGGAAGGACGCATCACTATAGGCGACCGTGTTGTCTTCGATTCAAATGCAGGCATCAACGTTCCGGCAAATAAGCGTAAGGTGGGATTCCTTTTCCAGAACTATGCTCTCTGGCCCAACATGACGGTTTACGAGAACATTTCCTTCGGTCTTAAGAACATAAACGAGGAAATGCCCGTTATCGACGTTGAAGCAAAGCGTGCGGGAGATATGATGAGGGCTCTTTCCAACGGATCCCTCATAAAGGACATCGTGAACGAATGCCGGGACAAGAACGGAAAGCTTGATGAGAAGAAGGCTTATGTAAAGCTCATCGACAATTTCAATCTTTCGATCTATACGGCAAAGGAGCTGTTTAACCTTAAGATCCATGACGATACGAAGCCCAATGACGCAGCAAAAGCTAAGCTCACGGAATATGCCGCAAAGCTTGACGACATAAAGAACAAGTACAAAAAAGAGGGCAAGGGTCTTAACGAAAAGTACGAAGTAACAAAAGACGGAACACCTGTTATCGAAAAGAGGACTCTCACGAAAGAGGAGATCGACAGCAAGGTAAGGGCATGCTCACGTATAGTTAAGATCGGAATGTTCATGGACAGGTATCCTGCCGAGCTTTCCGGCGGACAGCAGCAGAGAGTTGCGATAGCCCGCACTCTTGCTCCCGAGCCTCAGGTGCTCTTCATGGATGAGCCCCTTTCAAACCTCGATGCAAAGCTTCGTCTTGAAATGAGATACGAGCTCCAGAGACTTCATGTTGAGACGGGAAGTACATTCGTGTATGTTACCCACGATCAGATGGAGGCAATGACTCTCGCTACACGCATCTGCCTTGTGAACAACGGTGTTCTTCAGCAGTATGCGGCACCCCTCGAGGTTTATAACAGACCAGCAAATCTGTTCGTAGCGGATTTTGTCGGCAATCCTTCCATGAACTTCGTTGAAGGAAAAGGCGCTCAGAAGGACGACGGAAGCGTTGTACTTAATATCCTCGGCGGTATCAAAGCTAACTTTGTTCCGAACGATCCCATCAGCATCAAAGAATGGAAAGCAATGCGGGATAAGGAAGCTGCGGAAAAGGCTGAGCTTGAGAAAAAGCGTCTCTCCGTAAAGGGTGCGGTGGAAAAATCCAACAAGGACGAAGTGTTCAAATATCACGTACAGACTGTGGAAGAGCAGGATGACAGCATAATGGATGCTCCGGTGCTCACCGAAGACGATTATGTTCTCGGCATCCGTCCCGAAGCCATCGGCCTTTCAAAAGACGGAAAGATCGATACAACGGTTTACGGTGCCATGCCTACGGGTATGGAATCAACCCTTAAGCTCCGTGTGGGTGATTTCCTTCTTACATCCGTTATCTTCGGCGGCGTGGTCTATAAGATCGGTCAGGAAGAAAAGATAAACATTAACGGAAACGATATCCTTCTGTTCGACAGAAATTCCGGAAGGCTTATTACTGCGGGAAAACTTGAAATCCAGTAATTTTTCTTTGGCGTTATTTAATCAATGTTAAAAACTGATACTTGACCGATTGGCCGTGATAGGGTATTCTGTTCATATGTTCAGTTTGGCGGGGAAGTTACGACGAAAGGAATTGACATGAAGAACAATCAGTCGGCAGAAGACTATCTTGAGGCGATACTCATAATCAGGGAAAGATCCGGAAACGCAAGATCCATAGATGTGGCAAACGAGCTTAATGTTTCAAAACCCAGCGTCAGCGTTGCAATGAAAAAGCTCAAAGAGCGCGGACTCATACTTATTGACGCCAACGGACTTATAACCTTTTCCGAGGAAGGAAAGAAAATAGCGGAAAAGGTTTACGGTAAACACAAGCTTCTCACCAATTGCCTGATAGAGATCGGTGTCGATCCAAAGACCGCAGCCGATGAGGCTTGTCTGATCGAGCATGACATCAGTGATAAGACATACGAATGCATCAACAGGTATTATAAAAAAACACAGAAAAACAAGTGATTTAAAAGCCTCGGATTTCCGGGGTTTTTTCTTTTGAAAAAAAACTTGACAAATCAAAGTTAGGCTAGTATAACTTACATGTTAGAAAAACGTTAGGAGAGGCTAACTCAGAAAATTGCGCTTAAAATAATAAGAAGCGCTTTTTTGAAAGATATAAGTTAGCTTGGCCTAACATATTTACTGGCTTTGCGTTAGCTTTTACTAACCGCGAAGAAAGGGGGAAGTATGATGCCACTTGTATTTGCATCACCCGGGGAAGAAAGCATTGTCAAAAAGATAGGCGGAAACCCGGAAGTAAAAAAACATCTTGAAGACCTTGGCTTTACGCCGGGAGGAACAGTCACTCTCGTGAGTGTTTTCGGAAAGAATGTCATTGTAAAGGTTAAAGAGTCCAGGATCGCGCTTGATGAAGAGATGGCGCGTAAGATAATGGTATAAAGACGGAGGGAACAAATGGAAACATTAAGGAATGTGAAAGTCGGCAGCACCGTGACGGTGGTTAAGCTTCACGGCGAAGGCGCGGTAAAACGCCGCATAATGGACATGGGAATAACCAAAGGCGTTGAAGTATATGTCAGAAAAGTAGCGCCTCTCGGTGATCCCGTGGAAGTTACGGTAAGAGGGTATGAGCTCTCAATTAGAAAAGCCGATGCTGAAATGATAGAAGTAACGGCGGGAGGAAAACAGTAATGAGCATAAGAATAGCACTTGCCGGAAACCCGAACAGCGGTAAAACAACACTTTTTAATGCACTTACAGGTTCCAATCAGTTTGTGGGAAACTGGCCCGGTGTAACAGTCGAAAAGAAATCCGGAAAACTTAAGAAGCATGACGATGTTGAGATCATCGACCTTCCCGGTATCTATTCACTTTCACCTTATACGCTGGAAGAAGTTGTTGCAAGAAATTACCTCATCAGCGAACGTCCCGATGCCATTCTTAATATCGTTGACGGAACAAATCTTGAGAGAAACCTTTATCTCACAACACAGCTCATAGAGCTCGGCATCCCCGTAGTCGTCGCCATCAACATGATGGATGTGGTCCGTAAGAACGGAGACAAGCTTGACACAAAGGAGCTCGCAAAACAGCTTGGATGCAGGATCATTGAGGTTTCCGCATTAAAGAACGACAACACCGTTGAAGCTGCAGAGCTTGCCATAAAAGCCGCGCGTGAAGACAAGAACAACATACCGATGCATACGTTTTCGGGCCCTGTAGAGCATGCTCTGGCTCATATCGAAGAAGCCGTTGTTCATAACATGCCTAAGGAGCAGCAGCGCTGGTACGCCATCAAGGTATTTGAAAGAGACGACAAGGTACTTGAGCAGCTTCGCGTATCACAGGAAACCTTGAATCACATCGAATTTGATATAAAGGATGCCGAGAAAGAGCTTGACGATGACGCGGAGAGCATCATCACCAACGAGCGTTACGTTTATATCGCAGAGCTTCTTAGGGGCATTTACAAGAAAAAGGATGCGGGTGCGCTTTCAACTTCCGATAAGATCGACCGCATCGTTACAAACAGATGGCTGGGACTTCCCATCTTTGCCGCCGTTATGTATCTTATTTACTGGATCGCAATGGTAGGAGTCGGAAGTGCGGCAACAGACTGGGCTAACGACGGGCTTTTCGGAGACGGTTATCATCTCTTCGGTATCGGTACAAGCAAAGCCGAAGAGGCTGCAGAAGAATATACCGCAGCAATGCAGGCAATCGACGCGTTCCTCGGATTTGATGAGGAAATGTCCGTAGCCGATATGAAAGAGTTTGTTCCTTCTGAAAAAGAGGTTTCCTATACCGTACAGGATGAAGAAACACTTGAAGAAAGTGAGATAACAGTTTATTATGATGCTGTTCCGGCTAATGCGGAAGACGATGTAAATGCCATGAGTTATCTCGATGCCGTTTCATATTTTGAAGAGAACGGCATGGAAGAGCCCGATCCCGCAGATTTCGGTGTATGGGTTCCCGGTATTCCCGCCATCATCGAGAGCGGACTTGATGCCATCAACTGCGCTGACTGGCTTAAGGGTCTTATCCTTGACGGTATTGTTGCAGGTGTGGGTGCAGTCCTCGGCTTCGTTCCTCAGATGCTTGTGCTCTTCTTCATGCTTGCATTTGTTGAAGCAAGCGGATATATGGCTCGTGTCGCATTCGTTCTTGACCGTGTGTTCCGCCGTTTCGGACTTTCCGGAAAGAGCTTCATCCCGATCCTTATCGGTACCGGCTGCGGAATTCCCGGCATCATGGCTTCACGTACCATCGAAAACGAGAGAGACCGCAGAATGACAGTAATGACCACCACATTTATTCCCTGCGGTGCTAAAGTGCCTTTCATCATGATGGTAGTCGGCGCTATATTCGGCGGTAATCCCTGGCTTTCCACAGGCTGCTATTTCATCGGTATCGCAGCCATCATCACATCCGGTATCATACTTAAGAAAACAAAGATGTTTGCCGGCGATCCCGCTCCTTTCGTAATGGAGCTTCCCGCATACCACTGGCCCACTCTTTCAAACGTTCTTCGCAGCATGTGGGAGAGAGGATGGAGCTTCATCAAGAAGGCAGGCACCATCATCCTTCTTTCAACTGTAGTTATCTGGTTCCTTTCACGTTTCGGCTGGGCAGACGGTTCATTCGGAATGCTTGAAGAGGAAGAGATCGGAAGCAGCATTCTTGCCGCAGTCGGAAAGGCTGTTGCATGGCTCTTCATCCCTCTCGGCTGGGGCAACTGGCAGGCAGCCGTTGCATCTGTTACAGGACTTGTTGCTAAGGAAAACATCGTTGGTACTATGGGCGTACTTTACGGCGCTGAGGGCTCTGCATGGGCTGCTCTTGCTGATGCCTTCACATCCGCATCCGGACTCAGCTTCCTTCTTTTCAACCTTCTCTGCGCTCCCTGCTTCGCAGCTATGGGTGCCATCAAGAGAGAGATGAACAACGGAAAGTGGACTGCTTTTGCCATCGGATATGAGTGCTTCTTCGCATATATTGTTTCATTTACCGTATATCAGATCGGAAATGCCTTCGCAGGAAATGTGAGCATCCTCGGACTGATCTTTGCAATAGCTATAATAGTTTGCTTCATCTGGCTTCTCTTCAGACCTTACAAAGAAGCTACCAAGCTTGAAAAGGAAGTAAGGGTCTGATAAAGCTTTAAAAGGAAAAAGATCATGGGCTTTATCATTGAAAATCTCGGCACGATAATAACAGCGGCTGTGCTTGTTGTCATAGTCGCTCTGGTCATCCGGAAAATGGTTAAGGACAAAAAGCAGGGGAAGAGCTCCTGCGGCTGCAATTGTGCGTCCTGCCCTTCCGCATGTGCGTGTCACAAAAAGTAAACAAAGAAAAACCGCCGTCACGTAAAAGTGGCGGCGGAATTTTTTTATTGTAACTATCTTCTTGCCATAGCCTGTTCGAAATCTCTTGTACCTGCGAAGATCTCGTTCTTGTACGGGTTCTTCTTCTGTTCCAACGATCTCTTTATGATGACTGCAAGGCAGATGACATTTGCCGCAAGGGCTGCTATAGCGATAACACCCTGAGCTGTGGGATCTGCGGTGATACCGGCCTTTGTAAGGTCTGCAACTGAAGTCATCTTTGTCATGTCAAGAGCGGTAATGCCATTTTCAACCGCACCCTTGTAGAGTGAAGGAAGTACGGAGAAGGGAGCTTTAAGCTGGAACAGCGGGAATACCTGGGCAAACATGCACCAGATGGCGAGAGTGTTTGCGCGGTTCTGGATCCAGCCGCCCTTGTTCCAAAGGGCATTTGCAAATGTGGGAGCGAGGAGAAGAGCAACACCGCAATACCATGTATGGGTAGGAAGATTGCAGTATGTGTATTCCAGGTTCCAGATATCGTATGCTACGATGAACCAGATAGTCATATCGGGCCAGAGCATATCGTCTTTCTTCTTGGAAGAATAGATGCCCCACCAGCCTGTCATACAGAAGATGTTGAGTACACCGGCAAGAGCGTTTGCAACGTTCCACCAGCCGCCGTACAGCCATACGTTCTCGGAAGAGAACCACCAACCGCCTGCCATTCCGCCTGCGTTGAATCCGTTTACTGCGGATTCGATGTCGGAACCGACAGCGATAAGGATGTTGATGGCTACGATGACGAAAGGCCAAGGCTTGAACCAGTCTTTCTTACCGATTCCCCAGCCGTACTTGATCATCATGAAACCAACGCAGCCTATGTCAGCGGCATAAAGCTTTGCGTAATGGAACCATCCGTTCATGTAGAGCACGGTCTGGTTGTTTGTTGCCCATGCTGCACCGGTCTTTGCACCGATGGTGGCTGCGATGAAGTAAACGGTAAGGCAAAGGGGCAGGATAACGAAAACGCATATTCCGCCGATCTTTGTACGTCTTCCGATCTCATTCATCACGATGAGTCCGGCGAACACGAGAACCCAGCCCAGCAGCTGCATCATGGACTGATCCCCATAAAGTTGGAATAACATAATAACTCCTCCTTATTAAGTTGTTTTGATCCGGTGTTCACACGTAGTGTCTCACAGACCGGATCGATAGACTGATTATATCGCAATCATCCCTGATTTTCAAGAATTTTCAGACACATTAGGCGGGCAAAAGCCTTGTTTTATAAGACTTTAGGAATGATTTGCATATTAAAATAAAAAATTTAATGTTTATCGTAAAAAAATACTTGACAAAAATTAAGTGGGGTGGTATCATTCATTTAACGATAAACGATAAATGAATAACGCAAATCGTTAAACAATAATCGTCATTCATAAAGGAGGAACAGTTATGAACAAAGAAACAGCAATCGGAAGGATCAATAAGATCGGAAAAGCAGGACATATCATCGCACTTATTGCGAGGATAGTCGTCATCGTAGGACTTGTTTGCACGCTCATAGGACTCATAACCCTTGCGGTACTCCCCAAAGACCTTTTCGCCATAAGGTACGGCGGAAACGGAAGCTTCACACTTGATCTCGGTGATGCAAAGGTAGCGGATGAACTGATGAGCAACGATAACAGGCTTATCGAGGACATGACGATCTCTCTTAACGGAGACAGGCTGACTGCCGGAGAAGCAAGCGTAAGACAGGAAGGGACCAAGATCATTGCGGACTTAAGCGGAGAAGGCGCTGCCATCACCCCAATGTCCATCATCAAACTTCTTGTGACCGTGGTTGTATATCTTGGTGTGACTGTTGTGATCGTCATATTCATAGAACTCTTCTGCAAAGCTTTGGAAAAATGCGTATCACCCTTTGACGACGCCGTCATCAAGGCTCTTGAGCGCCTTGCCTGGGCACTTATTCCCTGGGCTTTCATAAGCACCACCGCAAAGAGCATCATGTCGTCCGCGTTCTCGACCAACACCGACATATCCGTTGGCGTTAACCTTACCACGATCCTGGGCGTTCTTCTGATCTTCGGACTTGCGCAGATATTTAAATACGGCGCGCTGCTTCAGGCTGAGTCCGACGAGACATTATAAGGAGGCGCTTATGGGAAAGATAATCCTTAGACTTGACCGTGTAATGGCAGACAGAAAGATGAGCTTGAATGAGCTTTCCGAAAAGGTGGGCGTAAGCAACGTCAACCTCTCAAAGATAAAAACCGGAAAGATCAGCGCAGTCAGGTTCTCAACGCTGGAAGCAATTTGTGAAGTACTTGACTGTCAGCCGGGAGACATCCTTGAATATGACAAGAACACAGTTTCGGAACCGGTGGCAGAATGATGTCATGACTTATAAAAGCCTTGCGGATACTTGAATTCGCAAGGCTTTTTTGTTATCTTATGCAGGAAAGCATTTATTAAGATCTGTTTCGGAAATGATCTTGTTTGAAATGAAAGGACATACTATGAAGACTGAATTTGAATCATTTACATATCCTGAGATAAAGAGAGGGCACCTTAATCTCGGAGGGTCAAATCCTAAGGGCGAGCGCATAGACATTAACAGCCTTTATATCGAAAGAGGCGGAAAGCCTGTGCTTCCGGTCATGGGAGAATATCATTTTTCAAGAGCCTCAGCATCCGAATGGTACGACGAACTTTGCAAGATGAAGGCGGGGGGAGTGAATATCGTGGCTTCTTATCTCTTCTGGATCTATCACGAAGAGGAGGAAGGAAAGTATGATTTCTCCGGAGACCTCGATATAGCGCGTTTCACCGATACCGTAAAAGAGGCGGGACTCGACATGGTTCTCCGCATAGGACCCTGGGCCCACGGAGAGTGCAGGAACGGAGGCTTTCCCGACTGGCTTCTTAAAAAAGGCTTTAAGGTCAGGGATAACAACCCCGAATATATGCATTATGTCCGCATATGGTTCGAAAAGATATACGAACAGGTGAAAGGCAGATTTTATAAGGACGGCGGAAATATCATAGCTATCCAGCTTGATAACGAGCTTGTAAACAATGCCGAGCACCTTCTTGAACTTAAAAAACTTGCCAAAGAGATCGGATTTGATGTTCCGATCTATACCGTAACAGGCTGGAACAGCAAGTTTGGAGCAAAGATCCCGCTTAAGGAGGTCCTTCCCGTATTCGGAGCTTACGCAGATGCGCCCTGGAATTCCGGTACGGCGGAGAATCCTCTTTCCCACAATTACTGTTTCGACCACAACAGAAACGATTCCGCAGTCGGAGTGGATATAATAAAAGACACGGATAAAGACGGCTGGCGTCTTCCTTACGAGGATTATCCATATGCCACATGCGAGATAGGCCCCGGACTTCAGGCAACTCACCACAGAAGAGCGGTCGTCAGTGGAATGGATGCATACGCTATGTCTCTCGTGAAACTCGGTTCCGGAAACAATCTTGTGGGATATTACATGTATCACGGCGGCATCAACAAGATCGGAAAACTCTCGACTTTTAACGAAAGCAAGGAAACGGGCTATCCCAACGATTATACTGCGGTAAATTATGATTTCCATACATGCCTTTCCTCTTACGGCGAGACCCGCGAGCAGTACAGGCTTTTAAACATGCTGCACATGTTCCTTGAGGACTTTGGAAGTGACCTTGCGGTAATGCCTGCGGTCATGAGTAAGGAAGCGGTTTCAGAGGATTCAAAGGATAAACTGAGATTTTGCAAACGTACCGACGGAAAGCGCGGATTTGTATTCGTAAGCCACTACCAGAGACATCTTAAGCTTGATGACATAAATGATGTTGAGATAGAGACCGAAGGCGTTAAGTTCCCGAAGTTTAATGTTAAAGGTGATACAAGCTTTTTCTTCCCTTACAATATGCCGATTGGAGATAAGGTGCTTGAATATGCTACGGCACAGCCACTCTGCAAAGAAGGCGACACATATTTCTTTGCGGAGATACCGGGGATAAGAGCGACATATAAATTTAACGACGGGTTCGTTTATACGGCCGAAGCGGGTTGTGACGAAAAGGGAGAATTGGATTTAGACGGCGATATTGATGTTTTAAGCAATCGCGGAACAAAGATAGTAACGCTGAACTATAAGCAGGCACGCTATTTACGAAAGCTTGACAGTGGGATATATCTCGGTAACGGTATCGATGTTTATGAGGCTTCCGGAGAGATAAAGAGCATAGAACCCGGCGATGTGTCCTATTGGAAATGGGAAGATCTTGAATTTAAAAAGACCGAGGTCCATAAGGAATATACAGAGCCTACGGTTGAATTTACGGAGGTTCCGGAACCCTTCAAACCTTTCTATCCCTATGAACTTTCAATAGGCGGCGAAAGAAAGCTCACATGGTACAAGGTGAAGCCCAGCGGAGAAAACGGTTTCGTAGAGATCCCCTACGAGTACGACTGCCTTCAGGCCTATGCGGACGGAAAGCTCGTTGCGGATGATTTCTATAACGGGGAGCGCTTCAGGATACCTTCGAAAATGCTTTTCGGAAAAGAATGTTACATCGTGATGTCTGAGATCAGAGACGATCATTACATGGAAAAGGTCGTTGTGGGCTAATGAATTGCAATAAAACGGGGCGGCATCAGCCGCCCCGAAATTTGTATGATCATTAAAGCAGATTCTGGAAACCCTTTCTGTACAGGTGACGCGGAATACCGTCAACCATGATGGGGCTCACATCGCCCTGAATGAGCGGGCGGACATAGGTGATGAATTCGTTTGTTACATATGTGCCGTCTTTTGTGATCCACTCTCTCGGAACGAGACGCTCGTCGTTTGCAATCTTGTGAACGTCCTTAACTTCGGTACCGGCCTGGTAAGGATCGTCGGAAAGGCGCTTGATGACTACCATCTTACCGGAATCGCCTTCATCAGCGGCTTTCATTGCGGCACCGCCTACTTCGTAAGCTTCAAGAATGTCGATTCTGGATGCGCAGTGGCTTGCGGCACGCTGTAAGGTTGAAAGTTCGATGGCTCTCGTCTTACAGCCGATCTCCTTTGCGAGAACGCTGCAGAGGTATCTTGCGGTTCCGGTGAGCTGCTTATGACCGAATGCATCTACATAATCGGGATCGTTATCCATTTCGCAAACATACTTTCCGTCAGCGGTGTGAATACCTTCGGAAACGGCGATAACGACTGATGCTTTCTTTTTGAGCAATGCCTTTGCCTTTTCAACGAATGCCTTTATATCGAAAGGAAGCTCGGGAAGATAGATGGCATCGGGACCGTCGCAATCCTCGCCCTTTGCGAGAACCGTAGCACCTGTGAGCCAGCCTGCGTTACGTCCCATCACTTCGATGACGATTATCTGGCCGTTCTTTGTTTCAAGACTCCATCCGTCTCTGATGATCTCTTTTACGGATGTGCCGATGTACTTGGCTGCGGAGCCGTAGCCCGGTGTGTGATCCGTAAGTGCAAGGTCGTTATCTATAGTCTTCGGACATCCGACAAATCTTATCTCGGAGCCTGTGATTATCGCATAGTCTGAAAGCTTCTTGATGGTATCCATCGAATCGTTTCCGCCGATGTATATGAAGCAGTCTATCTCGAGTTCGTCGAGTATCTGGAATATCTTATCGTAAACCTCTTTATTCTCATTGATCCCCGGGAGTTTGTATCTGCATGTACCGAGATATGCAGAAGGTGTTCTCTTTAAAAGCTCGGCATCGAGCCCTGACTGAATGTGCTCCGACAGATCGATGTATCTGCCCTCGAGTAACCCCTGAACCCCGTGGAGCATTCCGTAAACCTTGTTGTAACCCCTGTCTTTCGCAGTCCTGAAAACGCCCGCCAGCGACGAGTTGATCGCAGCTGTAGGGCCACCTGACTGTCCGACGATAACATTCCTCTTTTTGATCACCATAATACCTTCATCCTTTCCGGGCATGTGATTAAAGTCTGATAAGATGCCCATGCCTCATGGTTTCGTTCAGATAATGAATCTGACAAAGAGTATTCTATCAGAAATTTTGGCAGAAATAAACAATAAGTTTTGCCTTTTTTATGGCCTTTTGAAAACGAACCCGCGAAAACGAGTTCGGAAAAACACATATCAAATCGTTTCAAAACCCTTGAATTGACAGCGTTTTTCAAGCGACTTGTAAAAAATTAACAAAAAATGTAAAAAAACAGTTGAAAAAATGTAAAAAGTGCTGTATAGTTATTCACGAAAACGATTTCGGGAAAAACAGCCGGAAAAGGGCCGAAAAAACAGAGAAAGGGGCGCAAATGGTTTCGTTAAAAGATATAGCCAAAGAATGCAATGTCAGCCCCGGTACTGTGAGCAAGGCGCTTAACGGGCAGACGGATGTGAGCGAAGAGACAAGAGCCTACATTACGAGCGTTGCGAAAAAGATGGGCTACTTTCCGAATTCCTCCGCAAGAGCGTTAAAAACAAACCGGTCTTACAACATCGGAGTCCTGTTTGTCGATCGCGAGTCCCAGTCGGGTCTTACCCATGACTATTTCTCCAGCATACTTGATTCTTTCAAGCGTGGGGTTGAAGCGAAGGGCTATGACATAACCTTCATATCCTCAAGCAAAGATCAGGCAAACAGCATGACATATCTGGAACACTGCAGATACAGAGGCTTCGACGGCGTTGTCATTGCCTGCGTTGATTTTGAAGATCCCGAAGTTGAAGAACTTGCAAAGAGCGGATTGCCGCTTGTCACGATAGATCATGTATATTACGGTCGTTCCGCCATCCTTTCCGACAATGTGAAAGGTATGAAAGATCTTCTTTCCTACATAATCTCAAAGGGACACAGAAGGATCGCATACATACACGGCTTGAAATCCACAGTTACGAGCGGCCGTCTGACATCGTTCTTTAAAACATTGGACGAAAACGGTATCGAAATACCCGACGAATACATAAAAGAGTCACCTTACAGAAACACAAGGCTGGCCGCAGAAAAGACCGAAGAGCTTCTTGCACTTAAGAAAAGGCCGACCTGCATCCTTTATCCCGATGATTATTCCTGTTTCGGAGGGATAAACGCCATAAGAGAGCACGGACTCAGGATCCCGGAAGACATATCCGTTGCAGGCTTCGACGGCATAAAGATCGGGCGCCACATTGAACCGAGGTTAACGACACTCAGGCAGGACATGGACACCATAGGTTTAAAAGCTGCAGAGCAGCTCATAGACCTGATCGAAAGACCGAAGACCACCATTGAAGAGCAAATAGTGATCGACGGTGAAGTTTATGAAGGGAAGACCGTGGGAACGGCTCCGCAGATTTAAGATATATCCGGCCCGGCGGAACGGGTCGCTTATATAAAAATCAATCAAATTTTTACTTATGAGAGGAGATTTTTATGAAGAAAAGAGTTTTTGCAATGTTACTTCTTGCTGTAATGACAGTTGGAATGCTTGCAGGTTGCGGCGGTAAGTCAGGAAAGGCTTCCTTCAGCAACGACGGAAAGACACTCAACATCTATGCATGGAACGAAGAGTTCAAGGGCTTCTTCGAGAAGTACTATGCAAGCAAGATCCCTTCAGATGTTAAGGTTAACTGGATCATCAACGCATCCGACAACGGTCTTTATCAGCAGAAGCTCGATGAAGCACTCGCTGCTCAGGATAAGGCTTCAGCAGATAACAAGGTAGATATCTTCCTTGCAGAGGCTGACTATATCGTTAAGTATGCTGATTCCGACGCTACTCTCGATGTTACAAAGATCGGTGTTACCGATTTCTCACAGATGTATGATTACACTGTTAAGGCTGCTTCCGATTCCAACGGCGTTTGCAAGGGCGTTTCCTTCCAGTGCTGCCCTTCAGCTCTTATCTATCGTCGTTCCATCGCCAAGGACGTTCTCGGAACAGACAACCCGACAGAAGTTCAGGCAGCTTTAAACAGCTGGGATAAGTTCGAAAACGTAGCTGCTCAGGCTAAGGCTAAGGGCTACTACATGACAGCTTCCTTCGCTGAGACATTCCGTGTATTCTCCAACAACTGCACATCTGCATGGGTAGATTCCAACAACAACTTAAACATCGACAAGCAGATCCAGGCTTGGATCGACCAGACCGATAAGTTCGTATCCAACGGATACACACTTACCGCAGGTGTTTGGGATGAGGAAAAGACAAACCAGATGTTCGCAACAGGTAAGACAATGTGCTTCTTCGGACCTGCTTGGTACTTCAACTTCTGCATGACCAACGCACAGGATCCTGAAAAAGGATGCTATGGTGACTGGGCAATCGTTCAGGGACCTCAGGCTCACTTCTGGGGCGGTACCTGGATCCTTGCAGCTAACGGAACAGATAACGCTGATCTCGTTGCAGACATCATGAACGCATTCACAGTTGATGAGACAACAGTTTCCAACCTTGTTGAAAAAGAAGGTCAGTATCCTAACAACAAGAAGGTTGCAGCTAAGTTCGCTACAGATCCTAACTTCTCAAATGCATTCCTCGGCGGCCAGAACGATATCGCTATCTTCTCCGAGATGACAGATTCCATCAAGTGGCAGTACCATACACAGTATGACCAGCTCCTTTGCGAAGGTCTCCAGAACAAGCTTCAGGAGTACTGGAAGGGTTCTGTTTCCAAGGATAAGGCTATGGAGAACTGGTACAACTACATCGCTGAGACATATCCTACCATCAACACCGGTAAGTAATCTGAGTGATCAGAATTCAATAGCTACGACGAAATGCCGTGCCGTATCCGGCACGGCATTTCTTAAAAAAAGGGATTAAAGAGGAGAATTATGGCTCAGCCGGCTAACAAGAAAAAAGGCGGGATCAGCTATTCAAAGTGGGGATACATATTTATTCTTCCTTTCTTTGTGACGTATCTTATCTGGTCTTTCATACCGCAGGTGCTGACCTTTGTTTACAGCTTCTTTACGATGTACAAGGACGGCCTGAGACAGGTTGGACCTGATTTCTGCGGATTTGACAATTACATAAAACTTTTTACCACGAAGCTCGACGGAATACCTACAGTTGTTAAATATGCCGGAAATACGATGGTAATGTGGATCGCAGGTGCTGTTCCCCAGTTCATCGTTGCCCTTATCCTTGCGATCTGGTTTACGAGCTTCAGACTTAACATTAAGGGACAGCCGTTCTTTAAGACGGTTATCTACATGCCTAACCTTATAATGGCTTCGGCGTTTTCGATGCTTATCTGGACTGTGTTCAACACAGCGGGACCCGTTCATGTGCTTCTTGCCGATGCGGGTTTCATAGATATGGAGTTTGACTTCTTCTTCCACAAAGTTAGCGCCCGTGCTCTTGTTTCGGGCATCAACTTCCTTATGTGGTTCGGTAATACGACGATAGTGCTCATGGCAGGTATCATGGGCATAGACCAGTCTCTCATAGAGGCTGCGATGATAGACGGTGCCAGCTCGATAAAGGTGTTCTTTAAGGTGACGCTTCCGCTTCTTATGCCTATCCTTACTTATGCGATCATCACTTCCCTTATCGGTGGTATCAACATGTACGATGTTCCTTTCATCCTTTCAAAGGGTAACGGAACTCCCGATAATACGACAATGACGCTTATAATGCTTGTTCAGAGAAAACTGGGCGCCGCAAAGAACTACGGCGAAGCAGGTGCGGTATCAGTGCTTGTGTTCATTTTCTCAGCAGTATTAAGCTTGATAGTATTTAAATTCCTCGTTGGCGGGGATATCCTTAAGAGAAAAAGCAGGAGAGGAGTGAAAAACTGATGGCTCATAAACGTGAGATGCGTGATTATCTTTCCAAAAAAGGAAGGATAATGCTCAATATATCAAGGATCTTCGTATATATCGTGCTTGCGATCCTTACATTCCTTTGCCTGTTCTTCTTCTATCTGCTCCTGGTCAATGCTACAAGATCGAAGGGCGAACTTGCGGAAGGCTTTACTCTGATCCCGAGCACGAACTTTGTAAATAACTTAAGGAACGCATGGAACGACCAGTCCATAAACATTCCGAGAGGTATGCTTAACTCACTTATCGTGGCTTTTTCCTCCGCGATACTCACCACATATTTCTCGGCGCTTACCGCATACGGAATACACTGCTACGAGTTCAAGTTCAAGAAGGCCGCATTTGCGTTTATCCTTGCGGTAATGATGATCCCTTCGCAGATCTCTGCGGTTGGTTTCGTAAAGATGTGTAATACACTGGGACTCACAAACAACTACATTCCCCTTATCGTTCCCAGCATTGCGGCTCCCGTAGTGTTCTTTTACATGAAGCAGTACATGGAGAGCATACTACCCCTCGAGATCGTTGAGGCATCACGTGTGGACGGTGCTTCGGAGTTTTATACATTCAATAAGATAGTCCTTCCCATAATGGGACCTGCCATCGCGGTGCAGATGATATTCTCCTTTGTACAGTCATGGAATAACTTCTTCATCCCCGGCATGATCCTCGATAAGGCAGAGTTAAAGACAGTGCCCATCATGATCGCAGCACTCAGAAGTGCGGATTATGCGAAGTTCGATATGGGTAAGGTTTACATGCTGATTCTTCTTTCCATACTGCCGGTTATTGTGGTATACTTATTCTTATCCAAGTTTATCATCAAAGGAATCTCAGAAGGAAGTGTCAAAGGCTGATGTTTGTTTGCTGAGGCTTGGAAACAGGCCTCAGCATTATTTTATATTTTGGCCTGTAACCGACATTATAAGGAGATCATGATATGGCATGTACAACAATACTTGTGGGAAAGGCCGCATCCAATGACGGATCGACCATGATCGCAAGAAACGATGACGGACAGTTTGATGAAAAGAAGCTTGTAGTGGTAAGGCCGAAGGACCAGCCAAAGAAGTATAAGAGCAAGATATCCCATCTTGAGATCGAGCTTCCGGATAAGCCTTTAAGTTACACCGCAAGTCCTTCCATCAACCAGAAGGACGGCATATGGGCTGCCATGGGCATCAATTCCGCAAACGTTGCAATGACCGCAACTGAGACCATAACAAGCAATGCGCGTGTTATGGGAGCGGATCCCTATGTAAAATACGAGAAAAAGAAAACAAGATCCGGAAAGGATACTGTCGGAGGCCTTGGAGAAGAGGATTTCGTAACGGTGGTTCTTCCCTACATAAAGACCGCAAAAGAAGGCGTTAAGCGTCTCGGCGCACTCCTTGAAAAGTACGGCACTTACGAGTCCAACGGCATCGCTTTTTCCGATAAAAACGAGATATGGTGGCTGGAGACTATCGGCGGACATCACTGGATAGCCGCAAAGGTCAGAGACGAAGAATATGTCATAATGCCCAACCAGTTCGGCCTTGACCGCTTCGACATCAAGGATGCCCTGGGAAAACAGAAAGAATATATGTGCTCCAAGGATCTTTTGGAGTTTGTTGAGAAAAATCATTTAAACCTCAATCAGGGTGATGAATTCAATCCGAGACTGATATTCGGAAGCCGCGATGATTCCGATCATGTTTATAATACGCCGAGAGCATGGTTCATGGGAAGATATTTCAATCCCAATACATACAGCTGGGACGGTGAAAATGCGGATTTCACTCCCGAAAGCGATGACATACCCTGGTCCATGGTTCCCGAGAGAAAGATAACGGTAGAGGATGTGAAATACATCCTTTCCTCCTACTATCAGGGAACGCCCTACAATCCTTACCAGAAGGCCGATCTTCCTACCAAGGGAGTATACAGACCCATCGGTGTTAACAGGACAGGCGTTATGGCCGTGCTGCAGCTCAGAAACGATGTGCCGGAAGAGATATCAGCTCTCGAATGGATATGCTTCGGTGCAAATCCTTTCAACGCAGTGCTTCCCGTATATACAAACACCGAGAAGATACCGGATTATCTTTCCAAGGTCACTCTCGATGTTTCCACCGAGAATTTCTATTGGACGAGCCGCCTTATCGGAGCTCTTGCGGATCCGTGGTTCGGAAACACCATACAGCTTGTGGAGCGCTACCAGCACGCCATGGCAAACGAGAGCAGACGTATAGTCAATGAGTATGATTCCAAGTTCCTGAAGAAAAAGGACAAAAAGCTTATAGACAAAGCAAACAAGGAACTTGCGGATATGGCTAAGAAGGAATCGGTAAACGCGCTCACAAAGGTGCTGGCCGAATCTTCAAAACACATGAAGTGCGGTTATAACAGAGCTGATAATTGATGTCGTTCGCCGCTATGAATGGACAGTATTGTGCGTCCATTCAGGCGAATGACCAACTGATGTAAAGGAGGTCTCTTATGTTATCTTGCAGATGGTGCGGAAAGCTGTTAAAGGATGCAACAAAAGAAGAAAATGCGATTTGCGGGCCTTGTATGATAAAGGAGGCTGAAACCTACAGGACTCTTGCCCAGGCAATGCAGAAAAATCCCGGTATGAATGCGATGGAGCTTGCCACCGCGGCAAAGGTCCCGCTCGCGAAAGTCAATTATTTCATTAAGATCGGGAAGATCAAGCCGAGGTAGAAAAACAAAGGGCTTGCCGGAAATTTTGTATAAAGCCTACACATTTATCCGAATATTCAAACAATATTTTTTCCCAAAAGGTTTACCGGTGAAGTATGTCCGGAAGAGTGATATTCGTGTCAAAAAGATGATACACGTATTGATAAAAAATGATACACGTAATTGCATACGCAATTTCTGTAAACCGCTCAGTGAGCGGATTACACGATTTTTATGTATTGACTTCGATACTTTTTTGTAATAGAATCCGGTTCGTAAACAAGAGAGCCAAGTGAAAAAGCCGGCATCACTGACAACTCTTATGACTGCCAGGGAGGTAGATACATGAGAAATGACTACGAACTTATGAAAGAACTTCTTATCGGTAAGATGGATGATATTCTTAAAGCGGTGTGCAACGGTCAGGATGTTGAGATCAGAAAAGCACCGAACGGCGGTATCAAGGTGCTGACGGTAAAGAAGCAGCTGCTGGAAGCAATCTGATGTAACGGGAACGATCGGAAACGAGATCCGGTCACAATTAAATATGACCGCATAATAGGGTGCGGTATGGCCATGGGGGCTATATGACAAGGGATAAAAACTTTGTCATACAGCCCTCATTTGTTTTGCAATCGGAGAGGAGATGAGAACGGGTGGATGAATCGGATTCATGTACGGCTTATGAAGCCGCGTATGAGGATATCATGAAGCAGTATGTATCAACCGGTCAAGAGTAAAAGAAACAGATGTGAGGCTGTAATCATAATAAACGAGGTGAGAAAGGTGAAAGCAGACAATGAAAAAAGAACGGGAGTGAAGAAGATCAAGAGATTGAACAGTTATAAGATCCTTCCCTCGCAGGAAGAGATATACGAACTCTTCGAACCGTATATTGACAGGTCATCCCCGGTACCGCCGGAAAAAAGACTTCTCGATCAGGTGCTGGAACGTGACGCACTTATGATGGCAGGGGCATTCACCCTGCCTGACGGGCCGGACATTGAGGCAGCCTTCGACAGATTCATGGACGAAACCGTTAAATACGTGAATGTACGTCATTTTAAGAAGATGGTGCTTGGGCTAACAAATGCCGATGAGGACTTCGGATTTAACATTCTCGACGGCCTCGAATGCCTTTCGGCCCCCTCCACCGGCATGGACGCTATAGATGTCGTGATGTTTACACGGGATTCGGATGAAGAAGATATCGGGATAGATATATTGTTTGCGGAGTGAAGCGGGGTGTTAAGGTTAAACGTGATAGTGTTTTAACAAAAGCGCTTGGACAGTCAAGATCCGAGCGTTTTTTGTGATCTCTTTAAGTGCAAATCGAACACATTAACTTGTTGATAATAATGAAGATAAATAGTAGAATATCATACAACCAGTAGAGGTGAGCTTGAAAAATGATTTGTTTTTGGTGTTTATAGTGTTACTTAAGCAGAAAGCAGGAGAGGATATGTCAAATAAAGAAAAAATAAGGAATCTGAATGAAGCTATTGAGGCTATAAGCAGGAAGGAATCCTATGGACGGAATCAGAAACTGTTTTCTGATTATTCCGGAAAAGCTGGGACCGTAATAGAATTTTGGGATAAATTTGTATCTGATAAAACACCTCAAAAGGAAGACACAGGCAAGGAAGACAAAGACTGGTTAAAGAAGTGTGTGATGAACTGGCATAACATGTTCATGGAATATATAGAAAGAGACGACGCAGTATTTGCTATACGTGGTGGGGCCTCTGCCGGATATTTGAGAAGAGGCTGGTTAACGAAAGTTGCAAATGACAATTATTCTTTTTTTTATGCAGACAATGATTTTGCCTTTATTCTATATAGCATAATAATGTGTGGCTATAGTCTTGATGACCCCAAAGCGTTTGCGGATGAGTTTTATGAAACATTAAAAGCGTTTAAATTGCCCAAGGATATACCTTGGTTGAAGGATCGTAATAAGGCAATAAAAAAAGAAGAAGAGAGACATTATTCGTGCTTCCCCGTTCATTTTCATAAATATGGAGGAGAAAGCAATGAGGATAAAAAGGAGAACATATATAATGCTATGATGTTAGAAGCTCCCAATTGTCCTCTGGCAACGTATTACAAGCATTCACATATCACAGGCGTGAGAGATGCCTATGTATTTGAGAGTGGTCCTGTGCCAGCTTCGTATTTTGATACTTTTTTTCCTTTGGGAGAATCTGAAGACTGGAAATGGGATTCAAATATAAATAACTATACTCGGAAAATAGAAATATGTGACAATGAAAAGGAAAAGGTAAAAAGATGGATTAAGGCGGAGTTTTTGAGGTTTGTAGATCCGTTAAACCATTTTCTTGCACCGAAAGCCCCTTATCAAGGAATAATCTATAATAGTTTTAAAAATACTGATGGAGCAGAGTCAAATGATATTGCAGAGTACCCTCCATTATTGGCTTTGATCAGAACTCGTTATCAGGAAGTATATGGCGACGAATATAAAAGATTTCTTGAAACGATTCTGGCGCCGGATGTTTCTGACAAATTAGAATATGTTAAAAAAGAAATTAAGTTGGAATATGATTCAAAAGGATTGGTTGAGGATACTTGCGAATATGATTTTATACCAGATAAAGAAGAACTAAAAAAACAAGCATTGATATATAAAAGAGTAAGGGTATTGCGTAAGTATAAAGACGGAACAGAAAGAGAGATCTTTTTGGATATACATAATAATTATGGATTAATCACTCAGCTGGGAGAAAATAATTTACAAGCTTTAAGCGTTAATTGTAAAAGGCTAATACTTGAGGCGGTTAATCCTGACACCGAATAGTGAGTTGTGAGAAGTAAATGGTAACGCAGATATGTGTAAATGGGGGAATAGTAAAGCGTTGCAGTGGTAAGAGCGGGCAGTGATCTGTCCGCTCTAATTGTTTATCTCGATAGTTCCGGATTATTATCATATTTCATCATGAATAAACGTAATTGCAAACTTCCGCTTGCCAAAACCATAGGACTTTTGTTATAACTGTTGCCGGGGAAATTATGGGAAAGGGGTTATAAAATATGGCGGTATATGCTGTTTCCGATGTACACGGACAATATGATGCTTTCCTTAAAGGGCTTGAGAAGATAGGATTCAGCGATAATGATGAGCTTATAGTTATCGGTGATGCTGTTGACCGCGGTCCTGACGGGATAGCTCTTTTAAAGCATATCATGGATCATGAAAACATGGATCTTCTTATCGGGAACCATGAACTTATGATGATGAACGCTGTGGATCCGGAAGGAGAGCCTGTATGCACCGGCGAGGTGACGGAGCTCTGGACCGAAAAGAACGGCGGAAACAAGACGATTGAGAAGTATGAGAAGCTTACCAACGATGAGAGAAAGGAAATCCTTAACTGGCTTAACAGCCGTTATGTGGTAAAAACTCTTGAAATCGGCGGAAAGAAGTTTTGTCTGACTCACAGCTTTTATATTCCCGGCTGCGAAAACAAGCTTATCGGTGAACTGGACAGCGAAGATACTTGGCAGATCGTCTGGAAGTCCATGTTCAGAGACGGAAAGACCTATTGTGAGGACATTTACAAAGACCACGATTATACATTCATAACCGGACACGTTCCGGTTCAGTACGTAAGATACAAAAAGCTCCATACCGGTGATTATGCCGAGCTTAAGCCCTATGAACACGGGAATTTCATTGACATAGACGGAGGCTGCGCTCTCGGCGATGAATACGAGATCGACAACGGGGCTTTGTTTTTCAGACTGGATGATATGAAGGCTTTTGGGATTAAGTTGAAATAAAAAAAGAGAGCGGCTGCGATAAACACCGCTCTCTTTTGAGTCTCAGCCTAAGCCGTAGATGCCTTTGAATCTTGATCTGTTCTGGCTGTAACGGATGATGATGTCTTTTACGTAAGACCTGTAACGATTGTCCGCGCCGAAGAGTTCTCTGTCAAATAACCCCTTTGAGTCCCAGTTCTTGCAGACCTCATCCAAAAGCGAGTCATTAAGATTAAGCTGTGGATCGACAGCCTCGAGGGGTGACCTCCGGATCTCATAGATCAGATCGTGCGACGATACGCTTTCAAGCTCGTTAATAACCGCTTCGGTGTAAGTGTTCATTAGGTGCCTCCTCCTTAAGTTTGATTGCAGGCGAGGTTGGCGCCTGCTTAAAATACCTTCCACAGACCATTGTAACATACAAAGCTTAAAAAAGAAAGAGAATTTTCAAATTCTTTTAACTATTTTGAATTATTGTAAGTAAAATAAATAAAAAATAGGAAAAATAGCAAAAATTCAGAAAATAAAAGTTCGTGACGAAACCGGAAAACCGTGATATAATCCTTGCGCGCATCACCCGAATGGGTCGGGCGCGGAGGATACCATGTTATATATTACCGGTGACTGCCACGGCGATTTCTCCAGATTTTCGGAGGAGATTTTTCCCGAGCAGAAAAACATGACAAAAGAAGATTATGTCCTTATATGCGGGGATTTCGGATACTATTATCCCGAGGAAGGCTTTGAGAATGAGCTTAAAAAGCTGTCGGAAAAGAACTTCACGACTCTGTTTATAGACGGCAATCATGAGGATTTCGACAGGCTTTACGCACTTCCTATGTCAACCTGGCACAAAGGCTTAGTTCACATTGTTGTTCCCGGTATTATTCATCTTATGCGCGGTGAGTACTATGAAAATGTCTCGGGAAGGAACATTCTGACATTCGGAGGGGCAAAAAGCGGCGACAAAGCCGAGCGTACGGAACATAAAGACTGGTGGGAAGAGGAAGAGCCTTCGGAAGACGAGTTCATAGAAGCGGTCGACAGCCTTAAGCTTCACGGAAACAGGGCGGACATCATCGTTTCACATGAATGTCCGAACGAGATACTTGATATATATTCAAACGGCAGTTACGAAGAGAGCGTAACATCAGGCTATTTAAGCGAACTTCGTAACATAGCGGAAAACAATTACAACGCCTGGTATTTCGGGCACCATCACCATGATATTGATTTTAACGAAAAGGATCACATGGTGTACGAAAGGATAATAAAACTTGCTTGAATAAAGGGACGGTTCTGTTCTGCCCGCTGCCTGCGGGTAAGACGGAACCGCCCCGTTTTTTATGATGCTATTTATTCTCGATCTTTGTAAGTTCTCCGAGGTATTTTTCCCTTGCGACGGAATACTGCTCGTTGAACCACTTGTCTTCGCCCTTATGGAGCGAAGCGGAGTAGCTGTGGGCCTCGTTTGCGTCCGAAAGCACTCTTGCGATGGTGGCAAAGCCGATGTTACTGCATATATCGGAGATACGCTCCACGTTTGAGAGAATGTCGAGGAACGTGGTTCCGGCGACAACGTCGCATATGCCTTCGCGGAGACGCATGAGATGGTTTGAACGCATGACATCAACCATGTCGTCCACGACCTGTTCTATAGGCTCTACATGCTTTGCGGCGTCAATGTCGCGGACCCTGAATGACTGCTGGGTGTAGCCCAGTATCTCCTTTAACACCTTTTCTATAACATCAAGCTCGGCGAGAGCATATTCCGAAAACTTATGATCGTCAGAGGCAAGAGTTTTTGCGTATTCCGCAATGTTTACCGCATGGTCTCCGAGACGCTCGAACTCGCCCGCGACCTTGCTGTACTGGTCGTATATCTTAACGTGGTTTTCAAGTGAGATATGCGGAGAGAGCTGAACGAGGTAGGTGCTGACCTTATCCATCAGCATGTCGATCCTGTCTTCTTCGGCGTTGATCTTTTCATAAGTCTTCTCATCGTATTCAACGGTGATCTTAAGTGCCTTGTATATATTCCCGATCGAACCGTCCATCATGGCGATGAGCACATTGTAACAGCTTTGGAGTGCAAGGGCGGGAGTTGCGAAGAACGCCGGGCTTAAGGCATTTATAAGGTCGTCGTACTTTCCGGCCGCTTTCGGCTTGTCCGGGATCATCTTACGGCTGAGCTTCTCAAACAGCCCGGTAACCGGAAACAGAACTACGGAGCATGCAAGGTTGAAGATCGTGTTCGTGTTTGCTATGTGACCGGAATTGACAGTCATGTCCCACAGGTTATCAAGCAGTCCGAAGCTGTGGGCGATAGCTACGCCGATCAAAACGAGCGCGGTTTTTCCGAGGTTGAAGAGGATGTTTACAAGACCGACGCGCTTGGTTTCCGTATTTGAGCCGATGGCGCAGACTATAAAGGTTGTAACGCAGTCGCCGAGATAAATACCGACGATGACCGCGTATATTGCTTTGAACGAGAGTACTCCCGATGTTGAAAATGCCTGGAGTATGCCGACTGCCGCGGATGAACTCTGGAGAACAAAGGCAACGCCCGCACCGGCAAGATATCCGAAGAAGGGGTTGTTTCCGAGTCCCAGGAAAAGCCGTTCTATAAGGGGTGATGATGAAACGGCGTTTACCGCGGTTGTCATGTTAAGGAGGCCGGAAAAGAGTATGCCGAAGCCTACGGCAATTGAGCCGATCTTATCCGAATTCCTGAAATGCAGAAACATGATAAGAGCGACTCCGATGATGAGCGCCACGGGAGCAAGCGTCGAAGGCTTGAAGATCTGAAGCCACGAGGTCTTTGACGAATCCACGTCAAGGAGCCTTATGATCTGACCTGTGACAGTTGTACCGACGTTTGCGCCTATGATAATACCGAGCGACTGGTGGAGCGAAAGGACGCCCGCGCCCACAAGACCTGCGGTAATGACTATGGTTGCCGTTGAAGACTGGATGAGTGCGGTTACGAAAACACCGAGCAGGAAGCTTTTAACGGGGTTGTCGGTGACCTTTTCCATGATCACTTTAAGCGTTCCCGAAGAGCTTTCCTTTAGTCCCGCGCCCATCATCCTCATTCCGTAAAGGAACATGGCAAGGCCGCCGAACAGTGTTATTACATCAAATATGCTCATTATATTGATTTCCCCTTATGACCCTGTAGCTTTATACTTCTTTCAAGTGAAGGATCGTTGCCTTGAAATCTCCCGATGCCCAGGGAGTCTTGAAACAGTAGCCCGCATACATAAGCTCTTCACCGGTATAGTTCCTGTCGGAGCCTTCGATGGAATATGTCTTTTCGGGATCAAGGCCTTTAAGCTTCACAATGACGTCGTGTTCACACATACGATGGATGACTCTTACATAAGTCACAACGGCTTCGGTCTTGTCCTTTGTAACGCTCATATATGCATCATATCTGTGATTTGAAGCGTAGGATGCAAGGCGGTAATAATCTCCGTCGCGGACGATGTGGTTTACTTCATGATAGCGCTTTACCTGATCCGGGATCTGCTTTCTGTCTGCTTCCGGGATACGGGTTATGTCAAGCTCGTAACCGAAGGTGCCGGAGAGAGCAACGATACCGCGGGTCTCAAAAGGAGTGGTCCTTCCGGTTCCGTGGTTCGGGCAGTCGCTGACATGAGCGCCGAGAGAGGAAAGGGGATAGAGCATTCCGTAGCCTTCCTGGATGGAAAGACGCTCAACGGCATCGGTATCGTCCGAAGTCCAGATCTGAGGACTGTAATAGAGCATTCCGGGATCAAATCTTGCTCCGCCGCTTGAGCAGTTTTCAAGAAGAAGATCCGGGAAATCGGTCGTAAGCCTTTCCTGAAGTTCATATACTCCAAGTACATATCTGTGGAGCATCTCGCCCATTCTCTCGGGAGGGAGCTCGGCACTGTAAAGATCGGAGAGAGCGCGGTTCATGTCCCATTTGACGTATTCGATGTTTGCACTCTTTAATACGTCATATATCATCTTGTAAACAGCATCGCGAACCTCTTTTCTTGAGATGTCGAGAACAAGCTGGTTTCGTGCTCTTGCGGGCTCACGGCCGGGGATACTGATGGCCCAGTCGGGATGCTTTTCATAAAGCTCGGAGATGGGGCATACCATTTCGGGCTCGAACCATATGCCGAATTTAAGTCCCAGAGCATTTACCCTGTCAACAAGCGGTTTTAAGCCGCCGGGGAGCTTCTCTTCGTTAACGAACCAGTCGCCCAGTGAGCAGGAGTCATCATCTCTCTTTCCAAACCAGCCGTCATCCATGACCAGCATCTCGATGCCTGCTTTTGCGGCTTCTTCAGCGATGGATACGAGCTTTTCGGTGTTGAAATTGAAATAGGTCGCTTCCCAGTTGTTGATGAGGATGGGACGTTTTTTGTGAACATATTTGCTGCGGATCATGTGTTCACGATAAAAATCGTGTAGGTTCCTTGTCATGCCGCCGATGCCTTCCTCACTTCTTACAAGAACGACTTCGGGAGTCTGGAATGCATCTCCGGGCTTAAGGAGCCAGTCGAAGCAGTAGGGGTTGATGCCCATGAGCATGCGGACCCTGTCGTAGTGCTCAAGCTGAACCTTAGCGAGGAAGTTACCGGAGTATACGAAGTGCATGGCAACGACTTCGCCGTGATCCTGGTCTGCGCCTTTGGAAAGAAGCGCCATGAAGGGCTGGTTCAAAGGACTTGTTTTTCCGGAGCAGGACTCAACTGTGTGCCCGCCGTAGGAGAGAGGATATCGGTTTATCTGACCTTCCTTAGCCCAGTCACCGTAAAGAGTCATGACATCGTAGTCATTATTCTCAAAGTCCATTGATGCGCTTAAAGCGCGGGTGAGATGAATGTCGTCCCTGCCGCCGTTCTTGATGTTTACGCTGCGGACAATAACATCGGCATCTTCAAAAGCTGAATAATTGAGAGTTATGATAAGGCCGGACATGGGATCCGTGCATTCGATCTCGAGGGTTGTAACATTTTCTTCCGTTCCGAAAGCGGAAGGGAGGCCGGGGAGCTCCTTCTTGCCTTTATATATCCTATGGGTCTTATAGAACAGTTCGAGAGAAAAACAGCCCTTTTTGTCTCTGATGGAGATGGCGTCTTCTTTGTGGTCACCGACACCGTTTGTGGGGTATTCCTTGGGGTATCCGCCGATAAAACCCGCTCTCCCGCTGGAATCCTTGGCGGGGGCACCGGGGTGGTCACCCATATGGATCAGGTAATTCACCTCGTGGCTTTTTAACTTATGTCCGTAATAAACGTGTGAAACAAGTCCTTCATCCCCGAGCAGAGCGATGATATAGGAACTGTTCTTGCTGTCGATCTTGAAAACCCTGTTGTCTTCAAAATATGCTATGCCCATATTCTTTCTCCTTGTCATTCATTGGTGGCGGTACTGTTTTTTTCCTTGTTTTTCCACCGTTCAAAGTATATAATCACCGAAGTGTAATGTCAACGGGAAAGCAGAGGCAGAAAATGGAATTTAAAATTCATTCCGATTTCAAACCCACCGGTGACCAGCCGGAGGCAATAGAGCAGCTCGTAAAAGGTTTCAGGGAAGGAAATACCCATGAGACCCTTCTTGGCGTTACCGGTTCCGGAAAGACCTTCACCATGGCAAACGTCATAGAACAGCTGCAAAAACCCACCCTCATCATCGCCCACAACAAGACTCTCGCGGCGCAGCTCTATTCCGAGATGAAGGAATTCTTCCCGGAGAATGCGGTGGAGTATTTTGTTTCGTACTACGATTATTATCAGCCGGAAGCATATATCCCTTCTTCCGACACATACATAGAAAAAGATTCCGCAATAAACGATGAGATCGATAAACTCAGGCATTCCGCAACAGCGTCTCTTTCAGAGAGGAGCGATGTCATAATCGTTGCATCGGTGTCCTGCATATACGGTCTCGGAAGCCCCGAAGAATATGAGAGCATGTCCCTTTCACTCCGTCCCGGAATGACAAAGGACAGGGATGAGATACTTAAGAGCCTTACCGAGATGCAGTATGCCAGAAACGACATCGATTTTAAGCGAGGCATGTTCAGAGTCCGGGGCGACACGATAGAGATATTCCCGGTGTCTTCAAGCGATACCGCCATACGCGTGGAGCTGTTCGGCGATGAGATAGACAGGATCACCGAATTTGAAGTGGTCACCGGAAACGTAAAATGCATGCTTACCCATACGGAGATATATCCCGCTTCCCACTATGTTGTCGAGCAGGATAAGATGAACAGGGCGCTCCACGACATCGAAGATGAGATGAACGAGCGCGTGAGATACTTCAAGGACAAGGGAAAACTCCTTGAAGCCCAGAGGATTTACGAGCGCACCAGCTATGACATTGAGATGATGCATGAGACCGGCATGTGCTCAGGCATTGAGAACTACACCATGCACCTTTCGGGGCTTCATCCCGGTGAGCCGCCTTATACGCTCCTTGACTTCTTCCCGGATGATTTTCTCATCATAATCGATGAGTCCCATATGACGATCCCGCAGATCGGGGGCATGTTCAACGGTAATAAATCAAGAAAGCAAACCCTCATCGATTTCGGTTTTCGCCTTCCCAGCGCCATGGATAACAGACCTCTTAATTTCGAGGAGTTTGAAAGCCATGTATCCATGATGCTCTGTGTTTCGGCAACTCCCGGAAAATATGAGGAGGCACATGAGCTGCTCCGCGCCGAGCAGGTCATAAGACCTACGGGACTGCTTGATCCGGAAGTGGTCGTAAGACCTACAAAGGGGCAGATCGACGACCTCATCGCAGAGATAAAGAAAACCACAAAAGACAAGGGAAAGGTACTTGTCACCACTCTTACAAAGAAGATGGCGGAAGACCTTGATGCATATCTTCGTGAGACAGGAATAAGGGTAAAATACCTGCATTCCGACATAGACACCCTTGAACGCGCCGAGATCATCAGAGATATGCGTCTTGACGTTTTCGATGTTCTTGTGGGTATCAACCTTTTAAGAGAGGGACTTGATATTCCCGAGGTTTCCCTCGTTGCCATCTTAGACGCCGATAAAGAAGGGTTCCTTCGTTCCGAGACGTCACTCATACAGACCATAGGCCGTGCCGCAAGAAATGTGGGCGGACATGTGGTCATGTATGCCGATACCATGACGGAATCCATGGAAAAAGCCATCTCCGAGACCGAGAGAAGAAGGAAGATACAGGCCGAGTACAACAAAAAGCACGGCATAACCCCGACTTCCATAAAGAAAGCTGTAAGAGAGCTGATAAGCATATCCAAGAAGGTGGAGGAGCCTAAGGGAACGCTGGAAAAGGATTTCGAATCCATGTCCGAAAAAGAGCTCAAAGCCGTTATGGATAAGCTAACCAAGAAGATGCATTCTGCCGCTGCGGAGCTTAATTTCGAACTTGCTGCGGAGCTCAGGGACAAGCTCATAGAACTAAAGAAGTATATGCATTGAATGCCGGTCTTTAAATTCCGGCAGAGGTTATATCATGTTTGAAGAATCAAAGAAATATATAAAGATCAGGGGTGCTGCGGAGCACAACCTGAAAAATATGGATATAGACATCCCGAGGGACGAGTTTGTGGTGCTCACGGGACTTTCCGGATCGGGAAAGAGTTCCCTCGCTTTCGATACGATCTATGCCGAAGGACAGCGCCGTTATATGGAGTCACTTTCTTCCTATGCCCGCCAGTTCTTAGGCCAGATGGAAAAGCCCAATGTGGAGAGCATTGAAGGACTGTCTCCCGCGATCTCCATTAACCAGAAATCCACCAACAGGAACCCCAGATCGACGGTTGGCACCGTGACTGAGATATACGACTATTTCAGGCTCCTGTTCGCCCGCGTCGGAACGCCTCACTGTCCTAATTGCGGACGGGAGATAAGACGCCAGACCGTGGACCAGATGGCGGATGATATAATGAGACTCCCGGAGGGTACGAAGTTTCAGGTTCTGGCTCCGGTGGTAAGAGGAAGAAAGGGCGAACACGTTAAAGTCCTGGAACAGGCTAAAAAAGCCGGTTTCGTAAGGGCACGGGTTGACGGCATCATTTACGACCTTTCCGAGGAGATAAAGCTTGAAAAGAACAACAAGCATACAATAGACCTTGTGGTGGACAGACTTATCATGAAGCCCGGTATTGAGCAGCGTCTCGGAG
>JAEEGL015521553.1_pt1 | contig 32354 bp, 26 predicted proteins | sample 9134231 | NCBI WGS metagenome assembly JAEEGL01 (sample SAMN16246548, study PRJNA631951) | gut metagenome | biome: gut microbiome; feature: rumen; material: fiber-attached | host: Bos | place: Iran: Karaj | collected 2018-10 | reverse complement strand
TTGCTGACGGGTTGCTCCCCAGCAGAGCCCGTTTCCTCGTCCAGCCGCAGTACAAAATTACTGATCTTTTTTAAAACCAATGATTGAAATGAAAATATTTGTCTAATTTTGCACCGCATCCCTGAAGTCTACAGACTTCGGACACACTGGTTGAAACACTACCGTAAAATCGATTGGAGTCAGGAAATGGGGCAAATCTTGTGAAAAAAATAACAAACGGACTCCCCAATGGAAGCCCGTCTGTCTCGTCGGTTTTCAAATAGTCTGTGACGATAGATTTTGCTTAGTCAACGTTTTTGTGGAGGTAGGAGTTCTCTCCGCTAATACCGTTTTGGGAAGCAGAGTATTCCGACAGCCCTTCGTCGGTATGACTGATGTCGACATTGCGGCGTAGGTATGCGGGCTGGTTCTCCAATTCCTCCAAGCCACGAGCTGTCCTGAAGTTCAAGCTCAGGGCACGCAGGCGTTGCTTTTTCAACTGTTCCTTCGGGTCGGTTTCCTTGGCCTTCTTGGCTTCGAGTAGGGCAATTTCTTGTTCTGCTTTGGCTTTAACCTCTTCTTTGGTCATGATGCGGGAGGTGATCTCAAAACCTTCGTCATCGTTGTTGCTTGAACGGAACGGGTTGTCGAAAACCTTTACTACCGGACGTTCCACTTCAAAATGAACGGAATGGGTTGTCTCTTGAACAGGAGTTGGGGTTGGCTCAACGGTGGATTCAAAAATGGGTTCATCCTCGATGATTTCGGTCGACTCTTCGACAGACTCAGGTGATTTGTGATTGATAGTATTGATAGGTGTTTCGGCTGGTTCAACGCTCTTGGGCTCTTCTGGTGAGTGTAGCGAATGTATGGTTTTCTCTTCACGCCTCACCTCGGGCTGTACTTCTTTCGGATAAGTGTTTTCTATTTCATTGGCTGCCACTGAACCTACGGCAAGATTGGCGGGTTTGGTGGGATTGTGGGTTCCGTCTTCTTTCATCTTACCACTCAGGTCATACACTTTCTTCGGTTGGACAGGTGTGTCAATAGTGCCTTGTTTCTCAGCAAGCACGGTGGTGTAGGGTTTAGCGTCATGGTTAAACCCCGTGGCAATCAGTGTGACACTGAGAGCTTCTCCGAGACTCTCATCCGTGCCGTTACCCCAGATGACATCGGAGTTGTTACCACAGGCGTTTTGTGCGATTTCAAGGATTTCGTCCACCTCGTCAAGTGAAACCTCGTTGGTGCCAGAAGTGATATAAAGCAGGATATTTTTCGCTCCTTCTATGTTTGAATCGTTGAGCAGAGGGGAATGGATAGCATCTTTAATGGCCTTTTCGGCACGGCTCTCGCCTTCGGCGGTTCCAGAGCCCATGATAGCCTTGCCGCTATCTTTCATAACTGTCTTCACATCCTCGAAGTCGACATTGACATAGCCAGGCACAGTGATGATTTCTGCTATGCCACGTGCTGCGGTAGCCAACACGTCATCCGCTTTCTTGAAGGCTTCGGAGAGCTTCATATTGCCATATTGGTCGCGTAATTTGTCGGTGCTGATAAGAATGAGTGTATCGACGCATTTTTTCAGTTCATCGATGCCTGCTAAGGCTTGCAGCTTACGGCGGCGGCCTTCGCGTTCCATCGGCATCGTAACAATGCCCACGGTGAGGATGCCTTTTTCTTTGGCCATTTTGGCAACGACAGGAGCGGCACCGGTGCCTGTGCCACCACCCATACCTGCGGTAACAAACAGCATCTTGGTGCTATCGTCCATTAAAGCTTCAAGCTCATCACGGCTCATCTCGGCGGCTTCACGCCCTATGTTGGGGTCGTTACCGGCACCCAATTCGCGTTTTCCTAGATGTACTGTGGTTTTCACCTTGCTTTTGAGCAGTGCCTGATGGTCGGTGTTGCAGAGTACGAAGTCGACACCTTGTATGCCTTCTTCCATCATATGGTTGACGGCATTGCCTCCTCCGCCACCCACACCTATGACCTTGATGTAGTTAGGCTTGTTCACGTCAACGGGCTTAAACAGCTCGTCTTGGGTGTTATCGTTAGTCGTGTAATCTTCTGCCATAGTTTTTGAGTTTATTAGTGTTATTCAAGGTTTTCGTCAGGGGTGAAGAACTCGGTAAACGAGGTCACTATTTTCTTCAAATCGATACCCTTTCTCGGCGGTTTCTTCCCTTCAGTTCCTGTTTTGTCGTTTTCAGTTTCCTTCACTTCGGGGTTCACGACAGTGCTTTCCTCCTTGTGCATGGCTTTGAGGCGCAGTTCTTCAGCGGCTTTAGAAGCTTGCAGAAACTCGTCATGTTCCATTCTGGCGATGGTTTCGATGACTATACCGATGCTGGTTGAATACATAGGGCTCGACAGCTCTTTCATTTCAGTTTGGTTGAGGTGCTCGTTGGGATAACCGATTCGCACTTCCAATCCGGTCTTGAATTCAGCCAATTGTTGGATGTGACGCATCATGGCGCCACCGCCTGTCAATACGATGCCAGCAATAAGTTGGTTGTCGGTTTTGGCTTTCTGGATTTCATATTTCACCAGTTCAAAGATTTCCTCCAACCTGGCTTGTATGATGTGGGCTAAGCTCTTGAATGAAATCTCTTTAGGGTCTCTCCCACGGATGCCTGGTATGGAGACCACCTCGTCGTCGCGATTCTCGCTAGCCAAGGCCGAACCGAACTTCACTTTCACTTCTTCAGCATAATGCTTGATGATGGAGCAGCCGCTGCAGATATCCTCGGTGATGATGTTACCTCCGAAAGGAATTACGGCGGTGTGCTGTATCTTCTTGTCCTTGAAGATGGCAATGTCAGTAGTGCCGCCACCGATGTCGATAAGGACCACTCCGGCATCTTTCTCATCTTCATCAAGCACAGCTTGTGCTGACGCGATGGGCTCAAGGATCATATAATCCATATCCAAGCCAGCGCTTTGGATGCACTTGATGATGTTTTTGGCCGCCGAGGTTTGGCCGATGATGACATGGAAATTGGCTTCGATCTTGTTGCCTAGCATACCTACCGGGTTGGTGGCCAATTCGCCGTCAATGTATGTGTCTTGACGGATGACGTCGATAATCTCTTCGCCAGGGGTCATGTTGATTTTAAAGGTGTCGTTGCGCAAACGTTCAAGTTCGGCTTCCGAGATTTCAGTTTCATTGTTGTCGCGCATTAGCACACCGCGATGTTGAAGACTCTTGATGTGCTGACCGGCGATGCCTACGCTGACACGGTTAATTTCGACGCCCGATTGGTCTGAAGCTTGCTTGACAGCCGTCTTAATGGCTTCAACGGTATCAAAAATGTTGGTGACCACGCCTCTTCTCACACCTGTGGATATGGTCTTGCCGTAGCCTAGGATTTCGATTTTCCCATTCTCGACTTTCCGCCCCACGATGCAGGCCACCTTGGTTGTGCCGATGTCTAAACCGACGATGATTTTTCCTTCGCTCATAATATTATCGTTTTGTACAGACTATTTGGTTTTTATAATTGAGATTGATGCTTTTTAATGTATTGGTCTCTGGTTTGTTGATGCGTTGCTTTATAAAGATTTCCAACCGTTTCAATTTGTCGCTGGCTAGGCAGGTGTCGCCAACGATCACTCTTGCTTCGAGCCCTCGCACGGTGAGTTCAAATTCGTTATGTTTATTGCAATATAGTTGCCCGACGCAGTTTTTTACGAAAGGATTCCCTTCGATTGCCTTAAACCAATGTAAGGCGTTGATGAGGTTATGGTCGCGATCAAGTGTGTCGCTGAGTTGAAAAGCACTCGTGTCGTTGTCCAAGAGGAAGTTGCCACTGGCAATCAGCACGTATGGTGTGTAGTCGCTGCAAGTAGGCACTATTATGCCATTTTGAGTCACATAGGCCGAATGGCCGTTTCTGTCGAAAACCCTAAACTTCGGCTTGTATTCTTTGAAGTTGACATTAAGCGTGCCGTCGAGGTCAACATAGAAGGAACTACTCTCGATCCAAGGATTGTTCTTGAGGTGGCTCTGAATGGCAATCATATTGACGGTGCCTATGTCTGACCTGCTACAGATTTGAGCAAGCTCATCGCGCAAATTGCTCTTCCTGACAAAGCCCGTGTCGGTCTCTGTAATCAAGTTGACTGATTTCAAAGGTTTGTTCAGATAGTCTTCTCTTGCAAAAATGAACAAGACAACCAATCCAGCGGCCGTGGTGACCCATAACAATATGCTTAAGATTTTCTTTACCATGTCTTTATCAGTTTTTCGAGAGGTTCTACAAAACGGTCAATGTCTCCTGCGCCCATAGTAATTAATAGTTCGGGCTTTTCGCTGTCAATCAGGTTGATAAGTTCTGATTTCTGGCAAATTCTCTTGTGGGTCATCTGAACCTTGTTCAATAAGGCTTCAGAAGAAATGCCCTCAATGGGCAGCTCACGGGCAGGATAAATGTCTAAAAGGATGAGCTTATCGGACAAAGCCAAAACCGAGGCAAATTCGTCCATAAAATCACGCGTGCGACTGAAGAGATGGGGTTGGAAGACGAGTGTGATGCGTTTGTTTGGGAAAGAAGTTCTGACCGCAGTTAGGCAAGAACGGATCTCCTCTGGGTGATGCGCGTAATCGTCAATATAGCAATGCCTTTCATTGTTGACTCGAATATCGAAACGGCGTTTGACACCCTTGAATGAGGTGAATGCCTCTGCAATAACTTCAGCTTCAAGTCCTATTTGCCGGGCTGCGATGTAGGCGGCTGTGGCATTCAGTACATTGTGATTGCCCGCCATAGGTAGTTTGATTTCAATCTTTTGGCCTTCGCCAATAATCAAGAAATCAGTGATGCCTTTTTCCGACTTTAGGATTACGGCTTGATAATCGCAACTATCACAGAAGCCGAAGCGGATGCCTCGGTCGGTTTGGATGGACAAGTTTTCCTTGATGATGACTTTGTTTTCTGTGAGTTGGGCAAAGTCGTTGAATCCATCCACCAAGTGTTTTTTGTCGCCGTAGATGTCCAAGTGGTCGGCATCGATAGAGTTGATAATGCTGATGTTAGGGTGGAGGTGTAGGAAGGAACGGTCGTATTCATCAGCTTCCGCGACCAAAATGCTGTCTGTGCCTTGACCTAGTAGTAGGTTGCTATCGAAGTTATTGGCGATGCCACCGATGAAAGCGGTGGTGTTTTTGCCACAGGTATGGAGAATGTGGGCGACCATAGCCGTAGTGGTGGTCTTACCATGTGTGCCTGCTACGGCGATGGTGAAATGGTGCTTTGAGATTTGTCCCAAAGCTTCGGAACGCTTCATAAAGGGGATGCCGCGCTGACGTAAGGTCTCAAACTCCTTAAGACCTTTTGGAACGGCAGGTGTGTAGATGACAATGTCAATGAGGGCAGGCAATAGACTAGGATTATCTTCATAATGGATTGCCATACCCTCATTTTCCAATTGTTGGGTTAGTGGGGAAGGGGTACGGTCGTAACCAGCCACAGTGTATCCAAAACTGTGGTAATAGCGAGCCAAGGCGCTCATACCTATGCCGCCTATTCCTAACAGGTAAATCGTATGTCCTTCTCCGTTTATCATATTTCATTCTTTTGTCGGCTTTTCGATGGATCAATGACTTTAGCTTTTTCAGGTCACTGAGCTAGTCGAAATGCCGTATTATCAACTAATTGCTTTAATAATCACTTCAACAATGTCATCGGCTGCGTTCGGACGGGCGAACTTACTGATGTTGGCACTCAATTTTGCTTGCAACTCTCTGTCGTCTTTCAGTCGGAATAAGGTTGGAATGAGTTCCTTTTCCGTGTCGGCATTGCGCACCATAATGGCGGCTTCAGCATCAACGAGCTGTTGGGCATTCTTGGTCTGATGGTCTTCGGCTGCGGTGGGCAGAGGCACGAAAATGACGGGCTTCTGCACCAAAGCCAATTCCGAAATTGATATGGCACCTGCGCGTGAGATGACCACATCGGCTAATCCATAAGCCAAATCCATACGGTCGATGAAGACCGTAGGCATTACTTGCTGTTCCAAACCTAACGATTTCACCTCTTCTTTGGCTTGTGAGATGTAGGTCTTGCCTGTTTGCCAGATGAGTTGCAGGTCGCTGTCTTTGAAGGCAGCGAGTTGCGCACTGATGCCTTTGTTGATGCCCAAAGCACCCTGACTGCCACCAACGAGCAGAGCAACGGGCTTCGTTGGGTCGAGATGGAAATAATCGGCAGCTTCTTCGCGGGTACCGTTGAGGGCGATGTTGGCTCTCAAGGGGTTGCCGGTGAAGTGTATCTTTTCGGCAGGAAACCATTGGTCTAGGTGGTCGTAAGCCACACAGATGGCTTTGGCTCTTTTGCCCACATTGCGGTTGGTCTTGCCAGGGTAGGAGTTCTGCTCTTGGATGACAGTTGGAATGCGCAAGTAGTTGGCACCCATTAGGGTGGGACCGCTGGCAAATCCACCCACACCCACTACCACATCTGGCTTGAAACGCTTCAGGATGGCGATGGCGTGGTTGATGCTACTTGTGAGCTTTAGGGGCAGTATGAGCGACTTGATGTCCATTGTCATTCCGCTAATCCACAAGCCTTCAATCGGGTAGCCTGCCTTGGGAACACGTTCCATTTCCATACGGCCCTTTGCACCTATAAAAAGGATATCGGCCTTGGGGTATCTCCGTTTTATGGCATCTGCGATGGCAATGGCGGGAAAGATGTGGCCGCCTGTGCCGCCGCCACTAATCACGACTTTCAGGTTCTCTTTCATCTTCTGTGGTTTCTGTAAGTGCTTGTATTTCTTGTTCTTTATTCATAGCTTCATCTTCGATATTTCGAGTTACACTCAATATCATACCGATAATGAGTCCTGTGGCCATTAATGAGGTGCCACCCATACTGACGAAGGGTAATGGTTGTCCAGTGACGGGCAATAAACCTATGGACACACCCATATTGACCAAGGCCTGTAGAATGATGAGGAATCCCAGTCCGAAAGCCATTAATGAACCAAAGGTGAGTGGTCGTTTGATGACGATACGCAATACTCTGGTGAAGAGGATGACATAAAGCATCAGTACGATGACACCTCCAATGAGGCCATATTCTTCAATGATGATGGCGTAGATGAAGTCGGAGTAGGGGTGGGGCAGGAAGTTGCGTTGCTCGCTTTTGCCAGGACCTTTCCCAAAAATTGAGCTTGATGCCACGGCGATGTCGGCGTAGGTGCGTTGCATATGTTTATCGTCAAAGGGGTCCACTTTCTCTTTGTCTTCGCCCATTGACTTGAGTCGGTTCGACCACGTCTGGATGCGGTTTTGCTTTTCATGGTAAGTGCCTACCTTTTCCCCAATCACCATTTCCTGTTGGGCGGCTCGTCTGTGTTTGTTGTCAATGTTAGTCTTGATGGCATCGTAACCTAAATAGGCACCCATACCCATAATACATAACCCAACTAATGCGAAGAGATGTAAGAACTTCACGCGACCAATGAATAGCAGCACCATGCAGACGGCAATCAGAATGACAGCGGTGGAAAGATTTTCAGAAAAGATCAATGCTGCGGTCACTAAAATGGGAAGTGCTAGCTTGAGAAGGAAATCCTTGAAATTATACATAGAGCCTTCCATCATGATAAGCTGGCGTGCCAAATAGGTGATAAGGATGATTTTCGCCATTTCGCTGGGCTGGAACGAGAATCCGCCGACACTGATAGAGCGGCTGGCATCGTTGATGTTGCGCCCGAATACCAGCGTGTAAAGCAACAGAGCCAAGCAAGGTATCATCAGCAGCAAGGCTATCTTCGCATAGCGTTTGTAGTTGATTCTTGAGCCGATGATCATCATGGCAAAGCCGAAAAGCAACATGCTAAGATGCTTCATCAACACCTTGCCCGTGTCGCCTTCGTATTTCGAGACCGCTAGGGCACTGGTTGCGCTATAAACGACAATCAGGGAGATGACTCCCAAAATCAGCGCCACAATCCAGATGACCTTGTCGCCTCTCATTGTTTTATTGATGACATTCATTTTGCAAGTGCTTTATGGTTTCGCTGAAAAGGTTGCCGCGTTCAATATAGGTCTGGTCTTCTTTGTCTGATGTGCAAGCGGGCGAAAACAGCACGATGTCGTTTTCTTTGGCCAAAAACGCAGCTGTTTCTACTGCCTCTTCCAAGTTTTCGACTTCATAGAAATCCTTGATGTCTTTTTGAAAGGTTTTTTTCAGGTTGGCATTGTATTTTCCTATGCAAATCAACGCTTTGACTTTCTTTTTCGCAATACTCTTTAGGTCTTTAAAGTCGGAGTTGCGATCATTTCCACCTGCAATCCAGATGACAGGCTTAACGATATTTTGGAAAGTGAACCAGGTGGCGTTCACGTTCTCGGCTCTTGAATCATCGTAATACATCACACCATCGACGGTGGCAACATACTCCTGACGATGGCCAATAGTATTCAGGTCGCTAAGGCTCTGCTTGATACTTTCCTTCCTGATTTGCAAAATCTTGGATGATATGCCAGCGACCATACTGCTGGGTCTCTTAAGTCTCGTGTTGGTCAATTCCTCAAAGTAAAACATGGTTTATCAGTTGTCGGTTATTTAATTGTTTGGTTTTCCTATTCTTCATTGGCTCGCTTTGCATCCTCGAATTGGAGAGAAGTGAAGCGATCCTGTTGTTTATCTTATTTTGAAAGTAATCAGTGTAAATGCTGCCAACAAGATGGTGATAATCCAGAAACGGATAGTGATTTTCACTTCGTGATGGACGGTGTTGTAGCCTTCACCATGTCCTTTGAAAGTGACAGTGCTGTTGGGCCAGACCCTTTTGAAGTCGCTGTAGCTTGTCCTGAAATGGTCGTGTAAAGGACCTTTTTTCCAAATACGGTGTTTCTTTCCTGTTTTCACGAAACGCTTCACGTCAAGATCGGAGAGGATTTCGAAGAGAAACACGCCACAGAGCAAGGGAAGAAGCAATTCTTTGTGCATTATGATGGCCGACACAGCAATTAGGCCACCAATGGTCAGACTACCCGTGTCACCCATAAAGATTTGTGCGGGATAAGAATTGAACCAAAGAAAACCTATGAGGCTGCCGACAAAAGCAGCAAGGAAGACTACAAGTTCTTCGCTTCCAGGAATATACATCAAATTAAGGTAGCTTGCCGTTTTGGCGTTACTAGAAATATAAGCTAACAGCAATAAAGTGAGACCTATGATGGCGGAATTACCCGAAGCCATACCATCCATTCCATCGTTTAGGTTGGAGCCGTTCGATACGGCGGCTACAATAAAAATGGTTAACAGCACTAGGAAAACCCACGCCAGGTTGTACATCCACTTTGAACCAGCCCATCGGAACAGGTCGGCATAGTTGAGGTCGTGACTCTTCACGAACGGGATAGTGGTTCGCGTCGATTTCACATCTGGACTTTTCACAACCACTTCCTTGTTGTCTTCAATCTTCACCTCCACTTTTTCGTTGATTTGAACGGCGGGGCTGAAACGCAGGGTAAGGCCAACGAGGAGACCCAGAAGGATTTGTCCAGCGAGTTTGGTTTTTGGCTTCAGGCCGTCTTTCTTGTGCTTGAAGGTTTTGGTGTAGTCGTCCGCGAACCCCAAGAAGCCAAGTATCAAGGTGGTGGCAATCATCAAAAGGGTGTAAACACTATGCAATTTGCTGACGAGCAGCACTGGTACCAGAATGGATGTGATAATGATAACGCCTCCCATCGTTGGAACTCCGACTTTCTTCGTGTTGTATGGGTCGATTGATGCATCGCGCTGGTTCTCTGTGATATTCTTGCGCTTCAGCATCTTGATGAAATAGTTGCCAAACCATACCGAAACAATAAGGGCGATGATGATGGCAGCGGCTGCGCGGAAAGTGACATAGTTGAATACTCCTGCGCCTGGGAAATTGTGTTGATGTAAGTAATTGAAAAGATAGTATAGCATCAGTTGGCCTCCCTAAAAGCTTCCGACAAGACTTCCTTGTCGTCGAAATGGTTCTTTACTCCGTTGATTTCTTGATAGTTTTCGTGTCCTTTGCCTGCCAATAGGATGATGTCGCCTTTCTTGGCGAGGGCTACTGCGGTGCGAATGGCTTCGCGACGGTTGACGATGCTCAATACCTTGTGCTTGTCTTCTTCAGTGATGCCGGCTTTCATCTGTCGGATGATTTCGTCAGGGTCTTCGTTGCGAGGATTATCGCTGGTGAGAATGACCTTGTCGCTCAGCCTTACGGCAACAGCGGCCATTTCAGGTCGTTTGGATGTATCGCGGTTGCCGCCACAGCCCACTACTGTAATCAGCGTTTCTTTGTGGCAGCGCACCTCATTGATAGTCACAAGCACGTTTTCCAAAGCATCGGGTGTATGTGCGTAGTCAACGATACCGACGATGTGATTTTCCGAATGCACCATATCGAAGCGACCATTGGCTCCGTGCAGTTTGCTTATATCAACCAATAGCTCTTCTTTGTTAAAGCCAAGGGCAGTTGCACTACCATAAATAGCCAATAGGTTGCTGGCATTAAAACCTCCAACGAGTTGTGAGAACAATTCAGTACCGTTCACTTTGAGCAACATACCGTCGAAATGGCTCTCCAAGATAATACCTTTGAAGTCTGCTTCGTGCTTTAATGCATAGCTCAATTTCTTGGCTTTGGTGTTTTGCAGCATGAAAGCACCATTTTTGTCGTCAAGGTTGGTGAGGGCGAATGCGGTCTGCGGCAGGTTATCGAAGAATTTCTTTTTTGCGTTGCGATAGTTGGCCATCGTTTTGTGATAGTCCAAATGGTCGTGGGTGAGATTGGTGAAGATACCACCCGCGAAAAGTAGACCTGCAATACGGTCTTGCGCCACACTGTGTGAGCTCACCTCCATAAAAGCGTACTCACAATCCTGCTCCACCATTCGCTGCAACAAGGTGTTTAGCTCGATGGGATCGGGGGTGGTATGTGTAGAGGGGACAACCTCGTGGTTGATAATGTTCTCGATAGTGGAGAGCAGACCGCAGTTGTAACCCGCATCGGTGAAGAGTCTATATAATAAGGTGGCGATGGTTGTCTTGCCGTTAGTACCTGTCACTCCTACCAATTTTAGTTTCTCGGAGGGGTTCCCGAAAAAGTTGGAGGCTCCAACACCCAAGACATAGGCAGAGTTATCTACCTTGACATAGGTGACGTTTTCTGCCTTCTTTTGAGGCATCTTTTCGCCAACAATGGCCGTTGCACCTTGCTCGATGGCTTTGTCGATGTAGTCGTGGCCGTCTACTTGCGTGCCTTTCACGGCAAAAAATAGTGTGTTGGGCTTGACCTTCCGCGAATCGAAAGCGATGTCGAGGATGTCCAAGTCCTTGTCACCTATAATTTCCAAAAGGTTACAGTTGACTAATATGTCTTTGAGTTTCATTTCTTTTCCAATTTTAAGTGAATGACAGGGTTGTTTTTGAGAGTGTCTCCAGCATGAAGAGATTGTTCCTTGACCGTTCCTTGGCCATTAAACACGGTCTTGATGCCAATGTTTTCAAGGAGATAGACAGCATCGGTGACATCCATGCCAACCACATTGGGAACAATGTTGTCGGCGAGCTTGGCCTCACGGATACTGATTTGGCCATTTTCGGTACTTTCGACGGAAACCCATTCGCTGTTGAGGGCAAAGTCGTTGTAGTCTTTCGATATGCTGTTGAGGTAATTGGTTTCCTTTTCGTAGCGTGCCAAGACGGGGCCCCAAAGTTGCCCGCTTTGCTTTATGATAGTGTCGTCTTCTTGTGTGCCAATACGAGTGGCATACACCTTTTCGGCAATTTCCCTGAATCCAGGTGCTGATACGCCACCGGCAGCCCATTTCGCACCACGGGCGCGGCTCACCATAACGATGCAACTATAGCGAGGTTTGTCGGTGGGGAAGTAGCCGACAAAGGTCGTGTTATACAATTTGCGGCCGATACCTGGCTCGTGGTAAGCGTATCCCATCACCTTGTCATAATATTGTGCTGTGCCGGTTTTGCCCGCCACACTGACCACACAGTCAGTAAACTGACGTTTGGCAGTGCCTCTAATGGCGACACCTTCTAACATAGTCTGGAGTTTCTTGATGGACTCGGGCGAGGCGATGTGTTCGTTGAGGACAATGGGATCGTATTTTTCTATGATTTGGTTACCACGACGGATTTCAGTGACAAATTGAGGCTTCATCATACGGCCACCGTTCGCTATGGCGTTATAGAGCATAAGGAGCTGCATAGGGGTGACATTCACTTCATAACCAATTGACATCCATGGCAAGGACACATTGGACCATAGTTTTCTGCCATCTTTGGTTTTGTCGTTGGGGTGTTTGATGACGGGTCGAGCCTCACCTGCAATGCCAGTACCAATTTTTTTGTTCAAGCCTAAGGCGTAGAGTCCGTCAACGTATTTCTCGGGATGAGCGGCAAAGGCTTTGGTGATAAGCACCGCTGTGCCCTTGTTTGAGGATTGCTCAATGACTTCCTGAACGGTGCATATGCCACCTCTTGCAAAGCTGTGGTCGTCTTTCATCACACGGTTCGAGAACTTGATGGGGCCAGTGCCGATGTTCACCAAGTCGGTGAGTTTGGTGTTTTCATTATGGTTGAGTAGGACGACCATTGAGGCAATCTTGAACACTGACCCGGGCTCGTAACGCTCGGTAAGGGCTACGTTGTATGACTCTTCGTATTTTCCAGTTTCATGGTTGAGCCTTAAGTTGGCTAAGGCTTTCACATAGCCAGTCTCTACGTCCATCAGGATGGCACAACCTTGCTCGGCCTTGTTGGTGGTTAAAGTGTTGTTGAGGGCACTTTCCACGATGTCCTGTAACTTGATGTCGAAAGTGGTGATGACATCATCGCCGTTTTTGGCATCGGTGTCATCATCAGAGTTGACAGGAATCCAATCTCCATGGTGGATCCTTCTCACCAGTTGCCTACCATTCTGCCCTTTGAGATACTCGTTATAAGCACCTTCGATGCCGAAATAATAGCCCTTGTCTTCATTCGCCATACCTAGTATGAGACTGGCGAGCTCTTTGTAAGGATGTTCACGGCGGATTTTCTTCTCATAGATGATACCGCCTTTGTAGTTGCCTCGGTTAAAAATGACAAAGTTCTGCATCTGACGCAGCTCGGCCTGAGTAATGTTCAGAGCAATTTTATAGTGACGGTTCTTTTTGGCCTTGCCTTCAGCAAAGAAAGCTTTCCATTGGGTGGCGTTTCTCTTCGGAAAGAGGTCGGCCATTTGGCGGCAAAGCGAGTCGATGTTTTCGGCAAGGTAGACCGAATCGACGGCCTTGTAGTCAAAGAAGACATCATAGAGAGGGATGGAGGTGGCCATCAACTGTCCGTCGCTTGAGAAAATGTTGCCACGCGAAGCCTCCAATGTCCTGACACGATACTCACGTTGCTCGGCACGCTCAAGAAGCTCTGTGTTGTCCCTTGTTTGCATCAAGATGATTTTGACAATGATGGCGATGCCGAAAACGAGGACGAGGAGATACACCAAATAAGTCTTCATCAAAGTGTCTGTTCTTGGGTCTATTTTCATGGCTCCTCCGTCTTGATAGGTTCTTCATTCACGTTGATGCGCTTTAGCGGCTCTGTGGCTTCCTTCAGTCCAGTGCCAGCCAGTCTTTTGACTAATACGGATTGCTTCGAAGCATCCATTATGGCCGATTTCAACTGGACATATTCAACTTGAAGGTCGTTCAGGTGCTTCGATGTCTTTGTCAATTCGCGGTTTCTTTCTTCTGCGATGTAAGTATTGGTGATGATGGCCATGAACAATAGGGTGACATAGACCATAAAGGGGAACTGCTTACTGAATTTCTCCTTTATGAGGAAACCGCCGCCCAACACGGTCATGGCGTTTTTCTTCCTGCGTTTATTCTTGCTTTTCTCTTTCTGTCCTTCCATCGCTTATTTCCTTTCTGCGATTCTGAGTTTGGCGCTGCGAGCCCTGTTGTTTCTTCCGTTTTCCTCATCGGAGGGGACGATGGGCTTTCGCGTTATGATATGATAGGGGGTTATTAGGTTGCCATAAAAATCCTTTTCTTCCTTGCCCTCGGCGTTGCCAGTCTTCATAAAGTTTTTCACGAGGCGATCTTCAAGTGAGTGGTATGACATCACCACGAGGCGGCCACCGGGTTTCAGCACGTCCGGACATTGTGTAAGGAATGCGGTGAGTGCTTCGAGTTCTTGGTTGACCTCAATGCGTAAGGCTTGGAAGAGTTGTGCCAACACCTTGTTTTCTTTGCCTCGCGGCAAACGACGCTGTACTGCAACTTTTAGTTGTTCGGTGGTCTCGATGGGCTCAGACTCACGCGCTATGATGATGTCTGTGGCGATGAGTTGTGGCTGTTGTATCTCACCATAAAGTCGCAGAATGCGCGTCAAGGCAGTATGGTCATATGTGTTCACTACCGTCGCGGCATCGTTTGGGGTCATCTGGCACATACGCATGTCCAAAGGTCCGTTAAAGCGGGTGGAAAAACCTTTCTCAGGTGTGTCAAACTGATGTGATGAAACGCCCAGATCGGCGATGACGCCGTCAATCTTTCCACCGTGATAGAGTTGGATGAAGTTCTTGAAATATTTGAAGTTCTGAGGGATGAAGGTGAAGCGTTCATCATCGAAAGCGTTGGCTTCGGCATCCTCGTCTTGGTCAAAAGCATACAGGTGACCTGTTGTAAGGCGGTCAAGAATGGCACGCGAATGACCTCCGCCGCCAAAAGTGACATCGGCATACACACCTTCGGGGTTGATGTTCAAGCCCCCGATGCATTCGTCCAACATGACCGGATTGTGATACATAACTGCCTCTTTCCAAATTACATAATAGAACTGAGAATATCGAGAACCTTCTTCTTGTCGATGGCAGACACGGCTTCTTTGTAACGGGCCTTGTCCCAAATTTCCATCTTGTTGGCGAGGGCCTCTACCACGACTTCCTTGACCAAACCACCGCTTTCCATCAAGTCTTTGGGAATTTGAAGACGTCCGCTGGCATCGAGTTTGACGAAACGGACTCCCTCATTCAAGAGTCGTAAGGCGTCGAGACCTTCTTTTTTGTAAATGCTTAATTTGACGCGCAGTTTTTCCTGCTGCTCGTCCCAATCGCGGCGGGTAAAAAGATCGAGACATTTACCGTCTTCTAGCAGACAGGGACGCATCACGAAACCTTCTTCGGCTTGCTCGCCCATCTGCTCTTTGAACTCAGCAGGCATCATCAGACGCCCTTTCGAGTCCAATTTACAGTTAAAATGTCCGATCGGATAACTCATTTTTGCACTTTTGATTTTCCAAGTGCAAAATTACTGCATTTTTTCCCACTTTACCACATTTTCTCCCAAATAAAGTTATCAACCGAAATTGTTGATAACTTTGTTCACATCTTGTTCGTTTTAATGTTAACAGTTTGCTGCTCAGCGTGGAATATTGTTTTGACAAAAGGTGTTTTCCCTTTTTTTGAAGTGTTTTTCTGTCGAAATTGGTAATTCCAATTCTCTTTTTACTATTTTTGCAAATTATAGTGAATTCGTCAGTTATGGAAACGGAACAAAACAACCTGATTGACCTTAGGAAGATCTTTACGGCCAAGGTGCCCAAATTGATGAGGCATATGCCCGACTGGTTGTTTCGCAAGATTCAACGGTTGTTGCATGAGGAGGATATCAATGAGATTTTGACCAAGTATGCTGACAAGGAAGGCATCGATTTCATCAATGCGGTGGTTGCCGACTTTAATCTTGACGTGATCCTTGAGGGGGCCGACAATTTGATGGCAAGTGAACGTGTTTTGGTGGCATCCAACCATCCTTTGGGTGGCCTGGATGGCATCGCTCTTATCGGAGCGGTAGGTAACCATAGGGGAGAGACGTTGACACCAGTCAACGACTTCCTGATGTTCGTGAAAAACCTGCGCCCGATTTTCATCCCTGTCAGCAAGGTTGGTAGCGCAACGGCCAATCGTGAGGAGAGTTTGAAGCTTTTCAATGAGACCTTTGCTGGCGATGCCACGCTTTGCTATTTTCCTTTCGGCCTCTGTTCGCGTAAGACTACGGGCGGCAAAATTATGGATCTTGATTGGAAAAAGACCTTTGTCACCAAGTCGAAAGCCTACCAGCGTGACATTGTCCCCGTTCACATCGAAGGACGCAACTCTAATTTCTTCTACAACCTTGCACGCCTCCGAAAACGTTTGGGAATCAAGGTAAACATTGAAATGGCTTTCCTCGTCGACGAGTTCTTCAAACAACGCAACAAACAACTGACCATCTCTTTCGGCAAGCCCATACCTTACCAAACTTTCGACCGTCGTTTCACCGATGCACAATGGGCAGAAAAGCTTCGTAGGTTCTCCTACCAGTTGCCGAAGGATGTCAATCAGATTTTTGACCCTGAAAAAGAATATACGATATGATGAAAGATGTAATTGCACCGGTGCCGGTTGAAGCCATTATGGAAGAGCTGACCCAAGAAAAATTCTTCCGAAAGACCAACAATGGAGGGAATGAGATTTATGTGCTGACGGCGCACGAATCACCTAATATTATGCGCGAAATTGGCCGTTTGCGCGAAATCAGTTTCCGCGATTCGGGCGGTGGTACGGGTCTCGACTGCGATATTGACGTGTTCGATACCCGCGACGATAACTTTTTCTTTCAGCTCATCGTGTGGAACCCTGTTGACCGCGCTATTGTGGGTGGCTACCGTTTCTTGTTCTGCGACCATCTACCCATCGATGCAGACGGACAGGTGGAGACACCTACAAGCGAGCTGTTCAACTATTCCGACAAATTCGTAAAGGAGTATTTGCCATACACCATCGAGTTGGGACGCTCGTTTGTGCAACCCAACTATCAGCCTTCGAAGAACTTGTCGAAGGGCCTGTATTCTTTGGATAACCTTTGGGATGGCCTCGGCTCATTGATTGACATTTATCCTGAAGCAAAATACTATTTTGGCAAAGTGACGATGTATCCCTCGCTGGAACGTACCTCTCGCGATTTAATCCTCTACTTTATTCAGAAACACTTTCCCGACAAGGATAATCTGGTCACGGTACGGCCTGAATTGAATCTGCCCATCTTGACCGATACTGAATGGCTTGAAAGTGTTTTCAGTGCAGACAATTACCGCGACAACTATAAGATTTTGGTGAAGCAGGTGCGCGAAAGAGGTGCTTCTGTGCCACCTTTGGTGAATGCCTATATGAACCTTTCACCGACCTTGCGTTCGTTTGGTACGGCACTCAATCCAGGCTTCGGCGAGGTGGAAGAGACAGGAATCTTGATGACAATCAGCGACATGTTTGAAGAAAAAGTCAAGCGTCATTTGATCTACGACAAGAATGCAATCCCTGAACACTTAAAAATGCCTTTCTATGCAAATTAACAAAGCTGAGTTTCTGATGAGCAATACTCGTTTCGAGTTCTTGCCAAATGATAATATTCCTGAATACGCTTTTATTGGTCGCTCGAATGTGGGCAAGTCCTCATTGATTAATATGTTGGTGCAGCGTAGAGGGTTGGCCAAGACTTCATCGGTGCCTGGTAAGACGGTGGCTATCAATCATTTCATCGTCAACGATTCGTGGTATCTTGTTGACCTGCCAGGCTATGGTTATGCTCAGCATTCCAAGAAGACACGCGAGCAATGGCGCGTGATGATCAATAATTATATTATGCGTCGGCGCAATTTGGTGACGACTTTTGTTTTGGTCGATTCTCGTCTTGAACCTCAAAATAACGATCTTGGCTTTATGGAATGGTTGGGCGAGAGTCAAGTGCCTTTCTGTATTGTTTTCACCAAGGCAGACAAGGTGTCGAAGGTCGAGCTTGACCATAACGTGGAGGCAATGAAGACTCGCTTGTTGGAGAATTGGGAGGAGCTGCCGCCTATATTCATCACCTCGGCGGAAAAGAAGCAGGGAAGGGATGTGGTGTTGGATTATATTGAGCAGCAGAACAATGAGATAGCCAATCTCCTCAATAAGAAATCGTAATGATAGTTAACCTCAATATTCACTAAAAAAATCTTTGTTATGGGAATGTTAGTTTCAATTCTGATTGGCGCTCTGGCTGGTATCATTGCCGGAAAACTAATGAACTACGGCCTTGGTTTGATATGGGCCATCATCGTCGGTGTTGTCGGCGGTTTTTTGGGTAGCTGGTTATTCAGTATCATTGGTCTTCCTGTCAGCACTTCTTTCTGGGGCCAACTCCTCGTCGGTATCGTTGGTGCCGTGGTGCTTTTGTGGGTGGTGTCTAAAATAAAGAAGAAATAAGCAAGCCTTGCCAATATTAAATGGAGTCAGTTAAGCCTGGCTCCATTTTTTTTGCAACATTATCTTAAAAGCAGTATGGGCTTGCCATCCCGACAAACCCATACCAAAAATAACAAATGAATCATATTAGAGTCCCAATAATAAAGGTGGGACTTTTTTCTGCTTGTCCATCATTGTTCATCTTTGTGTTTTTTACGCAGCAAATAGATGCCACCGAGGCAACTTAAGGCCAGGATCTCACCGCCCAAGGGCGCATACTGGTCATATGTGCTGTTAAGCTGCGGGATGATAGGCAGGCTCTGTTCATGAGTGTTTGCACGCAGGCTTTGCTCCATATCCTCATCGTCTAAGAATACCTGAGCTTGTACATTCTCTATCATGGGACAAAGCAGCACCGTCAGTATTGCCATAGCGGTTATGATTCTTTTTTTCATTTCTATTGTCTCCTTTCTATTTATTTGTTGATGAACATCTTTTGAACTTTTACTTGTTTTGCTTCGGTGAGGCGCAACACATACATACCGTTGGCAACGGTCGGCAGGGTTACCCTACTTTGATCACCATGGATTTCACGACCCATCACCATACGGCCACTCATGTCAAATACCTCAAGCACACCCTCGCCATTCACGATGACTTTGTCGCCGCATTGGAAGGCAAAGGCATTTAATTCCGTCGAAGAACTACCTTCGTTTTCCTCAACGCCTGTGAAATCGAACACCAGACGGAAACGAGATTTGTAGTCCGTTGTTTTGCCTTCGAACACATATTCCTTTGTCGTCAGACAGTTGATGTCTGCACCCGTAATGTTGTCTATCAAGTGCAGGTAGTGGAAGTCGGCATTGGCGGTATTCCAACGCAAGGTATATATGCCATCATTGTAAGCTTTGAAGCGCAATGGGGCATTCGATGTACCTACTGGAGCAAAGGCTACGTGGAGGTCCTGATCCTCAAGATGGAACCAAATGCTCGCATCGCCCGACCGCAGTCCCTTGATTTTCTCGCCACCGCCTAACTCTGGACGGTCAAGTTCAATAATTGCGACATCATTGCGACCTTCCTCATCAGAACAAATCATATTCACTATCGGGTAGTGGGGAGCTTGATTCCTGAAATAGGAGTCAGTTGTTCCTTCGGCTTCACGCATTGTGTTCGTGAAGCGCAAATTACCCGTGCTTTCAACATGTACCAAGAAAGCTTGGTGTGGGTGGAGCAACTGAGGTGCAGTGAAGGTCTCATCATCATCTTCATCATCATCAGGTGTGGAAGAAGTTATGGTATAGGGGACATAAGCTTTTGCGTCAGCATCAAGAATGTAATAGGTATTTAAACCGTTTTGAGAAAGGAACTCATCAGCATTAAGGTAACTCTGGAACGGGTTGCCTACCATATTGATACCAATCAAAGGTTCCTCGTAACCAGAAAGGTTTGATTTGGTTACTGGTGTTGTAAGCTGCCCTTCATTCTTTTCGTTGTTCAGCACGCCGTCAGCCATCAGTATCGAAGGCTCACTAACGGCCAGCAAGTAACCCTTGCCGACCACCATCTCTTCTTCGTTCTCATAGGGGATGTGATGGTGAATATTGTTCTCATCCTCATCTTGATGCCAGTGATCCAAAAAGTCGTAGCCAAGGGTACTCTTATTGCCAAGTGCTCCCTCGCGTTTGAAATTGATCCAATGGTAATACTCCTCGCTATAGAAATAGAAGTCGAAACTGCCTCTATTGTCAGTGGTCCCACGCCAATTGCCGTAAGGCGAGTCAGTTGGGAAATAGCCAATCTTGTTTGGAGCATAGGTTGCGGCAGTGTTGTCATCAGATTGGAACCATTCCGTCTTCGGAGGATCCATAAAGGTGACCTCCGACCAATTTGTATGTGGGATACCATTAGCGACAAGATTGCTATAATCATCACGGACAGAATAATCGCCTTGGTCGCTGTGATAGAGAAGTCCCATAGGAGCAGCCTCAAGAGCCGACGAGAACATATGCCAGTCGTAGGGTGCGCCGCCAAGCCAGCTCTGATCAGTGTTATCGAATGCCACACCTACACGAGCGTCAAGCTTGTTGCCTTTGGTTTGTAGGATACCAATGTTCGGGGCGATATAGACGCGCACGTCAGTTCTCGTGTCTGTGCTCACCACGGTCGGATTGGTATCGTATAGGTAAATACTGCCTCCTGCTTGGTTGCCATTCATAAGTCCTATGCTGGTTTGGAGATTGTCCTGATTGATTAGACCAATCATATCATTGAGGTCGGCACGGTAAATGAGGTAAATGTCATCCTTAGTACCTGCGCTGACAAAGTCATCGAACTCAAGGATTGGATAATCGTCGTTCATCGGGCTGGCCATGGTACGTGTCCATGTGGAATAACCATCGTTTTGCTCCACCCACTTGTTGAGCGTGGCCAAAAGGCCCTTCAGTTCACCATCATTGTCAACGGCGCCATTCACAACATAGGCATCGCTGCCTCCAGTGATCTGCTGGTCGCTGTGGGCAAAGCCATACTTGCCGCTCACCAAAGCCGTCGCACCGTAGTTACCTGGGTTTGTTGGATCAGCACCGTTAGAAACATAGTTGGTTTCGTTTTCGGGAGCGTAGCAGATATCAATTGTTCCGCTGTTTTGGCCTGCAAACCAACCGAATTGGCCAGGCTCAGTGCCTTGCAGACGTACATAACAGTTCTCGACCGTACCTCTGTTAATACCAACCAAGCCGCCGACTTTGACACCATTGTTGCTAGTGGTGATGCTTGCGTTGCTGAAGCTGTTTTTCAAATCACTGCCATTTTCCAATTCACCTATCAGACCGCCCATAGTATGAGCCTTACCAATCATGATGGGCATAGCCATCGATGAGTGGACATGAACGGCATTTCCGTCCACAAGGCCAACCAGGCCACCCATGACCGTGTTTTGCCAGTTGTCCGACTCCATCGTGCCACGTGCCTCGCAGTTGCTGATGGTGCCGCCGTTGGCAGTGCCTGCCACGCCACCCATATAGTAGGTGTAGCCGTGGTTGGCTGCCACATTGGCTGCCACGTTTGAGTAGTTGTCAAGGAAGATGTTCTTCAGTGTTCCCTGGGTCGCACCGAACATACCATAGAGGCTGATGCCCGAGAGGAAACCGTTCTTGATGCCCGTGACGAGATAGCCTTGGCCGTCGAATGTGCCAGTGTAGTAATGGTTGCCTTGGGCATCACTCTCGGCGAAAGTGCTTGATGCAACATCGTAGGATGTGACAGCTCCTATAGGCACCCAACGGTTGGCCGACATGTCGATGTCTGCCTCAATGAAGGCATTAGTGCTACGGTTGTCACCCGTACAGCCGTTCAGGTTGTTCACATAGGAGATGAACCAAGCCAAGCCCTCAGGAGTATAGATGTGCCAACCGTCGGCATCTGTGGTATAGTGCTGATCGACACCATCTGGCAAAGGATACTGCGTAAGATTTTCCTGCGGATCCTTGTTGACAGTCGTCGTCCAGCAACCGTCAAAATAGAGGTATTTGGTTTCGAATCCCTGTGACGGATAATTCTCGCGGGTATGGATGGCAATATGTGTCTCTGTGTCATCAAATACGGCACCATTGCCAGCCGTGATGCGGTCCATCAGTTTATAGAGCCATTCTTCCTCTGTGTCGACATTCTCCACGAAAACCACAGGGTGAGGATGTGGCTGATTAGGGTTGGTGGTTATGCCGATTTTAGTGATGTAAGTGTTACCGTCGGATTGTGCAGAAATATCTGATTTCAAGGTGATGTATTTGTTGTTGGAAGGCAGATAGACATTGTTTTGCGTTGCCTCCGAATAGCTTTCACCAGCGTAGTTCGTGTAGGCTTTCAAGGTTTGCTTATCATCGGCTGATCCGCCGCCCAAATTGAATGTGCCGTTCATAAATACACCGCCGCCTCTACCGTTAGCATCCACATGATTGTCCTTGATTTCAGCCACGTCCCTCAGGTTGAGTGTCGCATTAGTACCAACATAAATACCTCCTCCATTTCTTTTCGCATAGTTTCCGGCAAATACTCCACCATTGAAGTACACTTCACCACCATTCAAATAAATGCCACCACCATCGGTGGTCGCTGTGTTGGCACTTCCTTGTGTCTCTTTGCTCGTTTCGTAGGTACCAATCTTGGTGTTGTCCTTCACCACGATGGTGCCATTGCCGATATAAATGCCTCCGCCTTGATTGGCTGAATTGCCTGTGATGACAGGTCCGCTCAATGTGATGTTGCCACTGGCGAAGTACATTCCACCGCCATTGCTAGCGGCTGAACCATTTTGGATTGTGGTTTCTGAAAACAAATTGACCTCAGGTGTATAATCAGCATTACCAGGTTTTGTAACATAAATTCCGCCACCATTACCATTACCATTATCGGAGGCTGTATTACTATCGAATGTTGTATAATCTATCTCAACAATCTTACCCGATGCATAGAGACCTCCACCGTGACGAGCTTGGTTGGAGTCAAACAACGATTTTTCTGACGATTCATCAATTCTGTTGATATAGACTTCAGTATTTAAGCCTTGGGCATATATGCCTCCACCTAAGTTATTTGCAATATTTTGAATGAAAGAGGTGCTTTTGATGTCGACTATGCCTTGATTGGCATAAATGCCGCCACCACTGCCGCTTGTGTTATTTGTGCTGTTGTGGCTGACCGTTCCACTATTGATAGTCACCACCCCTGGGTTGTTTGCGCTATAATTAATATAGGCTCCGCCGCCTCCTGTGGTGCCGACATTGTAGCTGAGTGATCCTCCTTCCATTGTGAAATTGCCGCCGTTTACATAAGCACCACCTCCCGTTCTGTTAGAAATGTTAGGGCTGCCTTCCTCGCCGATGGAAGCATCAGCAAGGTAAAAATCTCCTCTGTACAGATAAATGCCACCGCCTTGGTCCGAAGCTTTGTTGCCAATAACTTTTGTTGCTGCATCCTCAATTCTAAGCATACCTTGATTGATATATGCACCAGCTCCATCTTCTGCAGTATTGTTGCTGATGGTGGTGGGGGCTGACTGGCTATTGATTTTAATCTGCTGGTCAGCAGCAACATTCTCGTAAAAGCCGCCGCCATTGGTGGAAGCACTGTTTTCAGTAATGGTTCCACCTCTTACCTCGACCTGACCCCCATCAACATAAAACCCTCCACCATTTACAGCTTCGTTGTAGGAAATGGTGCCCCCATACATAGTGAGAACACCACCTTGGCCCGTTACATGGATACCACCTCCATTTTGCACTGCAATATTCGGGTTGTCCACTGTGCCAATAACCGCATTGCCATAAATCAAAGCCTGACCTTTCGTCATATATAAGCCGCCGCCATGCACATTCGCCGTATTTTTCTCCATAACCATTTCGTTGGAAACGGCATCGTTTTCTGTGCCAATAAAAGCCTGAATGGGTTGGGCTACAAGATCAGTCCAATTTATTTGCAAATATGGATCTTGATAAGTATGATTTGGTTGAACGGTATATTGAGGCTTTAGTTCTTCAGTAAGAGCTAGCCCTCCACCGTTTCCTTTAGCGGTGTTGTTTTCGATATTTCCGAAATTCAGGTGAGCCTCCAATCCGTAGAAGTTGGTGGTTCTATTTGAATCCCACTCGGCAAATGCGGCCGTTACGCATCATCTACCATCTGTGGGATTTCAATGCAAATGATTCAAAATCAGTTATGTGCATAGAGAATCAAACATTTTTTAGCGTGTCTTTTTCGAGACTTTCGGAATAAGCCTTGAAGAAATCCACGCCAAGCACGCTGGAAATGCGGTAGAGCACCTGTGTGTCAATGCTGTAGTTGTTGAAGATACGGTAACAGGCCATACGGCTTGTGCCAAGTTGTCGACTCAGCCACACCACACTACGTCCCTGCCTCTGTAGTTCTTTATGTATCTCTTTCCCTATGTTGATATTGTCGGTCATGTTGAGTAGATGAACAATTTATAATTAAGTAACTGCTCAAAATTATAGTTCATAGTTGTTTTGCTTTCGACTATGGCCATTGACTGTGACCACTTTGGATGGGGCTGGTAGCTTCTAGCCGTTAGCTATTAGCTTTTTAGCTTATGAGCTAATTGCTAATAGCTAACAGACCTGCATTGTCATTGTCACAAGTCATAGTACGAATGGTTTGCGTTCTATATGTAGACTAAATTTACTCATTTACTTTAAGCTATAAGGCATTGATTTGTGGTCAGTTGTGAATGACTGTTTATCTAAAATAAACCCTAGTAATTCCCGTTCCGCCCGTCTCCAGCGAGGCATCGCAGAATCGTTCCACCTCTCGGATATGGCTGAGTTTCTCACGGATGAGCTTGCGCAGGATGCCATTACCCTTGCCGTGGAGGATGCTCACTTCCTTGATGCTGAGGAGTTTGGCTTCGTCCAAATACTTGTCCACGATGTCCAAGGCTTCTTCGGCTCGTTTGCCGCGCACGTCAAGGGTGAGTTCAAAATGTTCGGCTTTCTCGCTGAGGTCCTCAGCGATGCCGCTCTGCCAACGGCGCTGGGTCTTGCGGGCCTCGGCGCGACTCACCTTGCGAAGCTTATCTGGGCTGGTGCGAAGCCTGATGCTGTCGAAGAGAATGGTGGCATCCGTGTCGCTGATGGCCAGGATTTCGCCCACTACCTGCATCTCCTCGATGCAGACGGTGTCGCCCACTTTCAGCACCACTTCAGCCTCTTCCTTTTTCTTGTCCTCAGCCACTTCTCTAGCCTTCTTTGCGATTTCTTCCTTGGTTTTCTCGAGATTTTGTCGAATCTCTTTGGTCTTTACCTTTTCGGCCTGCGCCTCTTTGATCTCCTTGATGGTACGCTCAATCTGGCTGTTGGCCTTCTGAATCAGTTCCTGCGCTTCGGCTGCGGCATCGCGGAGGTATTGTTTCTTCTTGCCTTCGAGTTCGGTGAGCAGGCCTTTGTATTTTTCAACCACTTCAGTCAGCAGTTGGTCGGCGATGCGAAGGTCTTGTTCCTTTTTGCGGATGTTCTTCTTGTCGACTTCCAACTGCTGCAACTGCTTTTCAAATTTCAAGTGTTGGTCGCCTGTGATGTTGGCAGCGTCGTCGAGAATCTGTTTTGGGAAGCCGATTTTCTTGGCGATTTCAAATGCGAAGGAGGAGCCCGGCTTGCCCGTCATCATGATGTACATAGGCTGCATAAACCTTGTGTCGAACAGCATGGCACCATTGACAATGCCCTCGTGGCTGTCGGCCAAAAGCTTCAAGTTGGCGTAGTGTGTGGTGACCATGCCGAAAGCTTTCTTTTTATTGAGTTCCAATAGTATGGCTTCAGCAATGGCTCCACCTAGTTGTGGCTCTGTACCTGTACCAAACTCGTCAATGAGGAACAAGGTGCTTTCATTGGCTTGCTCCAAAAGAGCCTTCATATTGATAAGATGTGAGCTATAGGTAGATAAGTCATCCAAAATGGACTGCTCGTCGCCGATATCGATGAAGAGGCTTTCGAACAAGCCGCACTGCGAGTCGATCCGCATAGGCGGCATCAGTCCGCATTGCAGCATATATTGTAGTAAGCCAGTGGTTTTCAGACAAACCGACTTGCCGCCCGCGTTGGGACCGCTGATGACGAGGATGCGCTCTTTTTCGTTGAGCTGCAAATCCAAAGGCACAACTTGTTTGCCTTGGGCTTTCAACTTGTGTTCCAAGAGGGGGTGTCGCGCCTGCTGCCAATTGATATAAGGCGTATCCAGCAATTCGGGCTTCACACCTCCTGTTTCGTTGGCCAGCAAAGCTTTGGCACGAATGAAGTCAAGTTCGCCGAGTAGGTTCCAAGCCTTACGAAGTTCGGAGAGATAAGGCCGCAACAGTCGGGTGAAAGCCATCAGGATACGATGGATCTCGCGCCGTTCGGCATATTCCAACTCCTTGATTTCGTTGGAGGTGTCGAAGATTTCGGCAGGCTCGATGTAAACAGTCTGGCCTGTGGCCGACTCATCATGGATAAAGCCGCGAATGGCGCGCTTGTCGCCTGCCTTCACAGGGATGACCAAACGACCGTCGCGGACGGTAAGTTCTGATTTTTGGTCGACCCAGCCAGCGGTTTTTGCGTCACTCATGATTTGGCGGATGCGCTTCTCGATGCCGCCTTGCTTGCGACGGATGCTCTGTCGGATTTCAAGCAGTTCTGTAGAAGCATTATCAGGGATTTCGCCTTTGTCATCAACGAGGCGGTTGACCTCCGTGAAGATACTCCGTTCGATGAAAATGTCCTCAATCAGCGACTTGATTCGAGGCGTGGCATCGGCACTCTCCGAGTGGCCATAGCGCAAAATAGCTTCTATAACATTGAGTGAAGGCTTCAGCGCAAACAAATCTTCCACACTGAGGCAAGTACCGTCTATCTGGATGCGGTGGAAGGCCTCGCGCAAGTCGTGGAAATCGCGCATAGGAAAAGGCACTCCCGTCTGCATTAGGTGGATGAATTCTTCAGTTTCCTCCAGACTCTTGAGGATATAGCCTTTGTCTATCGAAAAAGCCATAGCATTCACCTTCTCCTGTCCCATCTGGCTGATGCAATGGTCAGAAAGCATCTGACGGACGCTGGCAAAGCCGATCTTTTGTTCAAAGTTAGTTGGGTAAATCATCGGGTGGCAAAAATACACAAAAAATCTGAATAAAAAGAACCTCTCTGTCCATGTCATTCCTTCGGGAATCTATGGACGGAGAGGCTCTTTTGAGTATGTCTTCAAAAATCCTTACAGGCTCAGCTCATACATATAGCCATGATACTGCAACGAGCCGTCGATGATGGGGAAGAAGAACTCGTTGTCGTGTTCCACGTTCTTCAGCTTCAGGTTTTCCATAATGACGGTCTTGGTGCCATCGTTGTTGGTGGTGACCTTCAGAGTGCCACTCTTGGCCACATAGCCAGTTTGGGGTTGCATGGTCCAGAAGTCGGCGTTGAGAGCGACGTGGACACAAGGCAGGATGGGCAGATAAGGGGTGAAAGCATAACCAAGCGGGTATTCGCCGTCGACGAGTTGTCCGTTGCCATAGCTGACAATGAAGGAACGCTTGCGGTCGGATGACATAAAGAGCATGGACTTCACACCATCACCGAGGATGCCCATCCCACTGATAGTGGTGATGCCAGCCAATCCAATGGGGCTTTCGATGTTCTTGATCTTGAACTTGTTGTCGGCATCGAACTGATAAGGCGGCAGTGTGCCTAGGAAGTTAAGGGCCAACTGGACGGTCTGTCCGTTGTCGTTGACACCTATGCTTTGTGACAGGATGACAGTGTAGGTGCCGTTTTCTTCGGTGACGGAGAGCAGGCCGTTCATCCAATAATAAGTGTCGCCATAGAACAAGGTGTCGGCACCCATGATGAAGGGAAGTTCACTGAGGTTGAATTCGTGGAAGCCGACCACGGTGGGGACAGGATCTTTCGTGTTATTGCCCATCGTGTAGGTGCCGGGGACGATGTTGCCGTTGAAGATAATGGCAATACCCTCGTTGTCGGCGGCAGTCATCTCCTTGGAAGCGAGGACGATGGCATTCTTTTGTCCATACGTGACGGCCTTGGCGGTAACGATGTTATTAGTGTTATTGCCTACCGTCATGGCACCAGCTTGAACTTCAGGTGTCACATTGTTGTTGTCGTTGTTACTGTTGTTGTCTTTACAACTTGTGTTCATCAGAGCAAAGCTACAGAGGAGCATCAAACTTAAAAATACTTTCTTCATGACGATTTTGGGTTTTAGTGTTGTCTTTGTTACATAACGAATAGTAACCGCAAAAATTGTGCCTAAAGGCTGTAGGGCTGCCGTATTACAGCAACCGTCATTGGAATTTGGCAACGGCTGCCACAATGTGATAGCCCTACATCCAACCGTATTAAATATTCAGCCTCAGCTGTATCTCCTCCACCTGCCGTTTCAGTTCTTGAACTGTCTGCATTAGTTCCTCTTCACGGAAACGGTTCTCACGTTGCTCGGGCATCTTCGCGCTGATATAATGCACGAACTTCCACACCTCTTTGATGTCGGCAGCTGGCAAATCGTATGGGTGATAAAGCGGGTTCAATGAACTGAGCGTGAGTTTGCTCTCGTGTTCGAGTTTGTTGTCCACAATCTTGAAGACGATGCCGTCGTCCTGGGTGAGTACGATGTAGGGCTGTCCGCTACGAATATAGGTCCAGTCGAGAACATATTCGCCCGTGACGAAGGAGCCGTCGGGGATGGGCAGCATCGAGTCGCCGCTGATTTGGAAGGTGCGGTATTTGCGGTCGCGCGAGAGGAAGGGCATAGTAAATGTCGGCAGCACCTTGATGTATTCGGGGTCGGCGAAGCCAGTGGCATAGCCCGCCTTGGCTTTCTCGGTGACAAGTTCGATGTTCTCGTTGTTGTCATTGTTGACTGTGGTAGCCAACACGCGCAGGTTGCTGCCTTTCAGATGTACGTCGTAGCCGCGCTCAAGTTGCAAAAGTTGGCTGGGACTGATGCTGCTCAGATCGACTTTCACCAAGGTGTCTATGGCGATACCGAAATATTTCGAGAAGGCGACTAAGGCCTCAAGGTTAGGCTCGGACACACCGTTTTCATAGCCGCTCAGCGTGGAGCGTTTCATGTTTAGCGCAAAAGCCACATCGTCCTGGGTGCGATTTCGGTGTTTGCGGAGAAATTTTATGTTCGAATTGAAGTACATATTGTTGAAGTGTTGATTGTTTAACTGTTTAATTGTTGTTTGGGCTGTAAGCTTTAAGCTATAAGCCGTAAGCTGCCATTACGTTGGCGTTGGCTTATAGCTTACGGCTAACAGCTTATAGCCGAAAAGTACTTTGTTTTTCAGGAGTTTAAATATTAATTTCAAAACTTTCTATTTTACTATGCCGCTATCTCAAACAAAATGATTAAATTTACGGCGAAATATTTGACTAAAAACTCGTCAAAAGTACAACTTTTTTGGGACATGTATGCGTTTTAGGCAAAAAAAGGAGGAGATTTTATGGAAAGGACGATTTTGCATTTGGATTTGGACACCTTTTTCGTCTCGGTGGAGCGGTTAATCAACCCCTCGCTGGATGGCAAGCCTGTTATCGTGGGCGGTATGTCGGACCGTGGCGTAGTGTCGACGTGCAGCTATGAGGCACGAAAGTTCGGCGTGCATTCGGCTATGCCGATGCGGATGGCTCGGCAGCTGTGTTCGCAGGCCGTTTTCATCCGTGGTGATATGGAGCTTTACAGCCGCTATTCGCGCTTGGTGACCGACATCATCGCCGACTGTGCGCCAGTGTATGAAAAAATGTCCATCGATGAGCATTACTTAGACCTGACGGGTATGGACCGTTTCCACGACTGCCAGCTGTGGTCGCACGAACTGCGCCAAAAGATCATTTATGAGACGGGTCTGCCCATCTCTTTTGGCCTATCGGAAAACAAGACCGTGGCGAAGATTGCCACAGGGCAGGCCAAGCCCAACGGCGAACTTCAGGTGCCCATACCTTATATTAATAGCTTCCTCGACCCGCTTTCGGTACAGAAAATACCGATGGTGGGGGAGAAAACCTACCATTTGCTCCGCTCGATGGGTGTGGAGAAAATCGGTACTTTGCGCCGACTGCCGCCACTTGCGATGGAACGCGCCATGGGCAAGCATGGCCTCGACATCTGGAAGAAAGCCAACGGACAGGACAGCACACCCGTGTGCCCTTACCAAGAGCAGAAGTCCATCAGCAAGGAAAGGACGTTTGAGCAAGATACCATTGATGTGACGACCATCAAACAATGCCTTGCGCGGATGGTGGAAAGCCTCGGCTTCGACCTCCGCTCGCAAGGAAAACTGACGGGCTGCGTGACGGTGAAGATCCGCTACTCCAACTTCGACACGCACGATATGCAGCAGCGCATCCCTTACACGGCTTTCGACCACGTGTTGCGCGAAACTGTGAATGGCATTTTTGATAAACTCTATAATCGGAGGATGATGATACGCTTGGTCGGCGTGCGCCTCAGCGAATTGGTCAGTGGAGCACCGCAACTGGCCCTGTTTGACGATAATATGGAACTGACGAACCTGTATGCTGCGATGGATAAGATCAAAATGCGGTTTGGGGAACAGATTATACATCGGGCGGCGGGATGATGGTTTTGGAAGCAGCGAGTCCTAAACCATCAAAACATTCCAAGAAATACAATTCAGTCCTCCGCCTCGTCTAACGGCTTCCAACGAAGGAATCCCGACCACCTCACAATCAGGCAGGGCATTGGCAATCTGTTCCAAAGCCTGCTTGTCCTCTTCAAGCCCCAACTGCGGCACAAGAATCAATTTGCCAATTTGCAAGAAATTGATGTAAGCCCAACTGCGAGCGTGTCGTCTTTTGGTTTCATACTTCAACGGGATGACCTCAAATTGTTTTTCCAACACCTTTCGGAAGCGGTTGTAATAATAAGGTGAAAAATCACCATAGTTTGTCAAAAGGATTTTCCCGTGACCCGCATAATGGACGACGCCATCGCTGTGGCCGAAGGTTTCTTTTTGGTCCCACGGCAGAAACAGAATGTCGCAACGGAAAGCATCTTTCAGGATTCTTTCCACTTCGGTACGTGTTTTGCCCTTGTTCTCGGCAAACACTTTTTCCGTCATTACAATGGTGTCGCCGCATTTCACCACATTGCCGCCATCTATAACAAGGTCAATCGTGATGGCATTTCGCGTTATTTGTTCCAGACGATTCTGTGGTGCTTGAAACACTTTTTCGGGGTTGGTCTGAATACGGCGATAGTAGGGAGTTTGCAAATAGTCGGGCGTGTATTTGTAGAACACAAAATGGTCTTCTTCTATTTGGATTGGCATAAAGTCGCGACACCAAATGTCCTTGGTTTCAGAAAGATAGACATAGCGAATCTTGTTCGTTTCCAATACTTCAACAATGTGCTGGTTCAAGATCGGACATTTCTTTGGCAGAAGGTCAGAGAAATAGACGGTGTTGGAGAGGTTGTCGGTGGTCATTTTTTTATGAATCTATCAGTTTTATATGAACTATAACTTTTGACGGTTCTTCCGGTTTTTGTGTCAAATCTTTGTTTTGTCGGTTTCCAATCTTTTATGCTTCCATCGTAGAAACATAAGTTCAAATTTCCATCAATTCTATTATTTATATCTTCTTTGCCAAGAGAACGAACTGTCGATTCGAGTTTTATTTCAACCTCAGGTTTGTATGATTCCAATTTTGGCATTTCGTTACCGCAAGAATTAAGAATTAAATCTTTACAAGTCAATGGTCCTGTCGTGAGCACTCCTTTTTCGTCTTTTATGCTTCTGACAAGTATTCCACCAAATTTGGCATAGTTTTCATCATAATGGCTGTCGAAGCATATATCAAAGCCACTTAAATGATAGAAAAAAATCCCAGCACTTTTGTTTGTTCGCGAGTATGTCACTCCAAACCATTTATATCGTTCTTGGTCTTGCAGATATTTTTCTTTGTCGTAATAATAGAATTCGACTTCGACGAAGTAATACTTTCTTTCACCGCAATGAATGTAGAAATTGTTGAACAGATTTTTTGCGATTTCTTCAAATACTTCTTGAATATTACAGCCGTTCATCTTTTCCAATGGTTTCTGTAATAAAGATTCTTGTATGGTCATATCGTTTGCGTTTAAAATTTGCCGCAAAGGTAGAAAGAAGGTTTAGATGGATTGCAAGAAAATCGGTTAAAAATTGTTAAAATTTTCTCAATAGTTATTTACAACAAAAATAACAAATTGCAGTTATTTTGTGTATGAAATAAATTCAATTTCATAACTTTAATTAAATTCAAGGCGACAAACATTACAAAAACAAAGTATGTGTTCGGTTAAATCCCTTCCGACCACAACATCTTGAAGAAATCGAGAGCATAGACACATTCAATGTCACCAATTCGGCGGTTAAACTTGTCGAGCGAAACCACCATACGACGACTGTCAGGATGTTCTTCGCCAAACGCTTTCAATCCTTTGGTGTGGCGCGGCTGTATCTCTTCGGTCGATTTGATTTCAATGGCCACTCGTGCATCTCCAATCACAGCGTCCACCTCAATTCCCGTATAAGTGCGCCAATACGA
>JAEEGL016763007.1_pt1 | contig 32357 bp, 18 predicted proteins | sample 9134231 | NCBI WGS metagenome assembly JAEEGL01 (sample SAMN16246548, study PRJNA631951) | gut metagenome | biome: gut microbiome; feature: rumen; material: fiber-attached | host: Bos | place: Iran: Karaj | collected 2018-10 | reverse complement strand
CAGGTCAAACGCCAAATCTACATTCTCGCTCGGTATCTCGAGTATTACGGCTCACGTGTCTGGGTTCGCGGTTATGCAATACTTCTCCACGGCAATAGTCTCGTGCAGAGCGAGTATATACTGACGAGCGTCGCAGATATCGACCGGGCAATTCATACATCTGACAGGAGAATGCTCGATGCGAAGACGCTTGAGAAAATAACTGAGTTGCCGTCAATGATCCCAAAAGCCTCTCTATTCCGATCTGCCGGGGGAAAACCTTCGCGTTTTCTCCGAAAAAGGGCGCAATGACCCCTTACCATGCCGCGGCGAGGCTTGCCAATGCGTATAAGTTGGCGCTGGCAAAGAGCGCATATCAGGACATTCAAATGCTTTGGCTGTGATTTCCTGAATGACAAACTGGATCCAATGTACAAACAATTCCTATAGAGCGTTGGTGGAGTCAGCAGATTGATGGCTCCGTTATCATTATCATCCCATCTCCTTTGGAATAGCTCACGGATAAATACTCCCCCCCACAGAACCTTGCTTTCAAATGGCGTAATATATACAGTATCCGAAGCAGTATTTCATACGGCCGAAAGTGTTCACATTTTGTTATAATATTCCTTGCAACATGCATATTTTTTTGGTAAAATACAGAGAGGCGTTGTCTAAATATGTAGAATAAACAAATTTAGGCTGAATACCCAAGTTTCACTTCGTATTCCCGCAGAATTGTAACGCATAGTGTCTTTAAAAAATCCGAAAGGATGTATATAGCTATGAACGTGCTTTGTCAAAGAAGAAACAAGGTTGGTACAACACCGGGCAGCCACGTGCCGAAAGCTGCAAAGTATCTTGCCATGATACTGCTGGTTTGTCTCCTTTGGAGTCCTGCCTATGCAGTAGAGACGAATGCGCCTTCACGAAGTATTCATGTGGTCTACGATGATTCCGGAAGCATGATCAAGACCAACGGCGAGTATGTTGATACATGGTGTCAGGCAAAGTATGCCATGGAAGCATTCGCCGCCATGCTTGGCGAACAGGACACCATGAATATCTATTACATGAGTGATTTCGAGCAGGGGACAAGCGCCGGTCCAAAGCTGTCACTCAACGGAGCGAATGGCGCACAGTCAAATGTGGCGAAGATACATGAAACCGTTTCAGAAGCCATGAACACTCCTTTTAATGCGGTCAGAAAAGCATATGCCGACTTGGAGTCGTCGAGCGCAGATGAAAAATGGCTGGTGGTTCTGACAGATGGCGCGTTTGAAGACGGGCGCTTGGCTCAAAGTGAAGTTGATGGGTTCTTTGCAAATAAGCGTTCCGATATCAGCGTCATGTTTTTGGGTATGGGCGCAAGCGCCGGCTCTATCGCCGAGAATCCTCAAAACCACATATTTTACGAGAAGGCTCAGACAAATAGAGACATACTGAGAAAAGTTACAGAAATCTGTGCCCGAATCTTCAACAGCAACCGTCTTGAGGTCAACGCATCAAAAACCATTTCCTTTGACGTTCCGATGGGAGAACTGGTCGTCTTTGCACAGGGTGAGAACGTATCGATCAACGGAATCAAGGGAAGCGACGGTCAGATCTATAAGAACTCCACCCTGCCGGTAAACGTTCAATACTCTGAAATCGGAACCACGAACCAGTATGGCTGGTACAATCCCGCGGAATACAAGATATCCAGGGAGTTAAAAGGCCAGATTGCGACATTTAAAGATGACTTCGACGCAGGCGATTATCAACTGGACGTTTCTGGTGCCAATACAATTGAGGTTTATTACAAGCCAAATGTTGAAATAGCCGCATACCTCACGGATAGCAATGGCAATGAGGTAACATCTCTTTCAGATTTGCAGGCGGGTGATTACACAATTACCTTTGGCTTCGTAAAATCAGGCACATCCGAAAAGGTCAGCCAATCTAAACTGCTGGGAGATGTTTCCTATTCAGCTGTCGTTACCAACAACGGCGTACAGCTCGACAATGAATATACATCCGATGACACGATATACATCGAGGAGGGTTCCCTGGAAATCGATGCCGTTGCACGGTACCTCCAGTATAATTCAGTTTCCACGCATTTGGACTATTCTATATACGAAGACAAATCCTTGACGTTCAATATCCTTGATAGTCCAAAATACCAAGTGACGAAGGATGGCCTTAACGCGGCAGAGCCTATTCAAATCAAAACGCTCTTTGAAGGAAAAAATGTGACGCCAGAGCAATGGCGTAATATGTCATTGCCTGTAGTTCAGCCAGATGAACAAGAAGGCGGCGCCAAATACGGTGAGTTCATCGTTGAAAAGAGTGATACCCCGGGAATATACAACATCTACCCTTCTTTGGCACGGGGGTTGATGAGCCACGAGATCTATGAGGATTTCCCCTTCACCTTCACTTACGAAAGCAAGAGCGGCGAAGCCACCTGGAGCGGTGAAACGCAGGGGAAAGTCTCCATAGAAGACACGCGTTCGTGGTGGGAGCGTTTCTCCCAGTTAATTATCAAGTGGTGTATCATCGGAGCTATTGTCCTTTTCGTTCTGGGTTACGTCCCGCCGTTCAAAAAGTATCTCCCCAAAAAGCTCAAGAAGCTGCCAGCCATCAATTGCGTCCCCAAAAGCCGAAAGGTCAAGCCGATGGTCGCGAAGGGAAAATACCGAAAGAAACGGATTACAACCTTTATCCCCTATAAAGCCGAGGAAGGAACCATCAAGTTTTCTCCTCCCGGTCTTGGCGGAGTTCCCGTTATGCAGGTAAAAGCAGCGGGCGGGAATAGAATGCTCATGACCAACTCGAAAGCTTTTGCCGGCAAATCTAATATCAAATTCGGTGGATTGCCTGTTGTTATCGGCTCAACAAAACCAATGAAGCTCAGTTCCGGTGCAATCATTGAGATAGAGACCACCGACATGAAATGCACCTGCGTTCCAAACCAGAAATAACAAAATATACAATATATTAGGAGGGTATAGTTATGATAGCGCCCACTCTTTTGGTCGGTCTTGGCGGAACAGGTTCCAAAATTGTCATGAAGGTTTCGAAGCTGGTAACGGAGGAGCAGCGGGAACACCTCGGATTTGCCGTGTTTGACACGGATATCAACGAACTGCGTGATATTCAGCGCGCCAATCCGTTCATCAAGATCATCCAGACTTCGACCAAACTGTCTGTCGGTGAATATCTTAATATCGATACACATGCGCGCGATACATGGTTCCCTGTCAATGCCATCTTGAACAGCAAGACCCTGACGGAAGGTGCCGGCCAGGTCCGTGCAATTTCCCGTCTTGCATTCGATACCGCGATTCGTGCGGGAAAGATGCAACAGCTCCACGAAGCCATCCAGGATCTGTATAGGCTTGAAGAGGGTCAGTCCGAGCAGGCTCTTCGTGTTATCATTGTCAGTTCCCTCGCTGGCGGCACCGGCTCTGGTCTTATTCTGCCGGTTGGTCTGTACATCAAGAATTATCTTGCAACCCATTTCCGCCAAAGCGCGAATATTACGAGGGGCTTCTTCATCCTGCCCGAGGTCTTTGAGTATGTGATTCCCGGACAGGCTGAGCGCAGCAGCTTGCGCAGCAACGCTTATGCAACCCTGCGTGAGCTGGATGCGTTCCTGATGAAGGGGGATGCCACTCTCCCGCCGCATTTCAACGATTCGGTCAAGATCGAGTTTCCGCGCGTCAGTTCAGACGGTTTTGAGGAGTACAATATCCGGCCGTACGACTTTTGCTTCCTGTTTGATGCTCAGAATGTCTCCGGAACGAAGCTGAACTCCTTCAACCAGTACCTCGATCACGCGGCGAACTGTATCTATGCCCAGTCCATTGGACCGATGAATAAGAGAAGCAATTCGTCGGAGGACAACACCATTCGGCGCCTGGCAGAGGAACGCGGCCGCAACCGTTACGCGGGCGCGGGTTCTTCCATGCTCGTCTATCCTGTCGACGATGTTCAGGAATACATTGCGCTGAATTGGGCAAATGAGGGTGTTTCCAAGCAGTGGCTTGCTTTTGACGAGATGTACAAGGATCAAAAGCGGCGCAACGCGAATTTCCGTGCGCAGGGTTTACCTGCCGTTGACCCAGACCCGATCAAAGCTTATACGGACAGCGTTGAGAACATGGCGCGGAATAATGATCCGTTTGCCCGTAGTATCGCCAACTCTTGCTATGTCTTTGATGCCGACGGTCTTACAAAAGTAGGGGAGAAATGGGACGAGTATATCTTCGCCCTGAAGGCAAAAATCAAGGAAGACGCATCTAGCGGTAGCAGCGACCTCGACCAGCAGGCTCAGTTAGTAAGAGGGTTGATTGGCAGTCTTGAGGGCAGCGAGTGGGAGCCGTTCATAGATTCGTATCATGAATTGGAAAAATATCGCGCCATGATCCAAAGGAGATGCGAGGATAGCGCGCGTACAATTGCATATACCATGTTTATGGCTCCTGTTGAAAACGTAACGGGAGATAAGGAAAAATTCCGACTGGAAACGTATATGCGCGACGAATCTGGCAGTTTTATCCATCCGAATGCCGTTCGATACTTCCTCTACAAGACGCTCGATCTGCTCAAAGATGAAAAGCGACTCGTCGAAGCCCAGAACAAAGACGCTCTGGATCACTTTGAAACCTTCCCAGAAAAGCATTTCAAGAATCCCAAAACCGACGAGGTCGAAACCGTCGAGAGCCTCAGTGAGAGGAAACGGGGTGTCGTCGGCTCAGTGATTGGGAAGATGACTGACGATCAGGAGGAACTGAAGTCTGCTTACCTTGCGTACCTGAAGGTTGCGGACGATTACCGGGTCACCTCTGTGCTTGCATATGTCATTGATGAGGGCATCAACTACGTGTCCAGCCTCTGCGATGCTTTCCAGAGCTTCTTTGCAAACTTTGAAAGCCGCATCCCCGAAATCAACAAACGGATTCGGGAGATTGAGAAGAAATATGCCAACAAGAAGGGCATGACGACGCGCTATGTGTGCGCGTCGGAGATGTGCCTTAAGGCTATGCTGTCCAGAATGGTCTATATGGGCAGTCAAATCAGTATCGACGGTAAGCTGTCCGAGGATATCTACACCGGAATCCGCAAATATGCGATGATGCTCAAAAAGCCGCAAAACAGCAGCCATTTCAATGAGATTTTTGAGAAGGGCATCATCGGCTATTACAAAAACTCTGTCATGCGCACATATGGTAACTCCGTTGATATGGACATTATCACGGCGTTACAGACAGAGGTGGAAATCACGCTTGAACATGATGCGGAAGTTGCTGCGGAGAAGGGCAAAAAGCTCGAGTATAGCGACAGCACGGTTATTGCCAGCATTGAAAAAATTATTTCCAATGCGAAGGCGCTTTCGGCTCCGTTCATCGAAAAGCCCCTCGGAATGGAGAGACAGCCTATTAACGCTTGCGCATTCAACCCCTGTCTGCTTCCCGGAGATGATTCCCCGCGCTCACAATTGGTTGAAAAAGAATTGAAAAACTATGGTGGTGTTGCGGACGAAGACATCTCCAAGAACATGATTCTGTTTTATCAATCGATTTATGGCCTGCGCGCAAATGAACTCAGCAAGTTTGCGCCTCCAGAGTCGTCGCCCACCTCCGATTTTGGTGGCGGTGAGTACTACAAAGCTTATTTTGAACTCATTGATGACGTCCACCCTGCCACTGACCGCAGCAAGGCAATTACGCCACACATTGACCGCTGGTGGCATATTGTCACGAAGATGCCTGATCTCGACGACGGAAACCAGGAAAGGCAGGAACAGCGGATTCACGCCGCCTTCTTCTGGGCCCTGCTCGGAGATTACGTTGATTTGTTCCCGGATGGTCCGGAAAAGGAGGCATATCGTCTCAACATCGATGATTTGGATCTTGAGGATGCCTCGAATGTTCTCATCGTGTCCAACGGGACGCCCTGCGACCGCCTCTATGAGGCGCTTGACGCCTTTGCAATTTATCCTAAACTGGTGGATAAAATGCTCGAAAGAATTGAGGATTTAACCATCAAAGAAGTGGATGAAGCGACTCCCATCTCTGAAGGCATTCTCTATTCCTTTATGAAAACATTCCACGTTCGGGAATTCGAGCTTGAGAGTGAAGATGGGAAAATCCGTACACGCAGCATGTTTGATATCCCGTTCCTGATGAAGCGGTCTATCAAGCCAGAGCTTTATAACGAAGACACGGTCATCCAAATCCTCAAGGCCGAAATCAGCGAGGTCAAGCGGTACTTACTGCACTTCTGCACAACTAAGGAGCTTTCTGATGAAATGGGGAAGATCTTTCGCAAGCAGTTTGAACTGTTCATTACTGATATCGACGAAGAGAACAAGAAGGGTCGCAACTTCTATCATGACTATCTTTTCAGCAGAACCTGTAGCGTGATTGCAAAGTCGTTTGAGGAACTGGGTCTGTTTAAAGACTCCAAGCATGTACAGGAAATGCAGAGAGAGCTGAGCAAGTAGTCTCTATCCTACCGATTTTTGTTTGAGAGTGGTGATTTTGATGTATTCTGTTTTGATTCAAAATCAAAGGACTATGGAATCATTTCAACGTTTTCATCCTCTTTTTCTGGATGCACTCAATAATGAGAATATCAGTTCTTGCCTGTGGTTGGAAGCCGGGGAGACGATAGAGACTGCCGTCCCTGAATTGTATCAGCTCATCGACGGCAAAGAAGAATGGCGTGCTGTCATTGTGCGTATGGATGGCATTTCTGATGCAAATCACCCAACAGTTCAGGGGAACCCCTATGACTATCTCGAAAACAGCAGTAATGAGTCATTTATTAAGGAGAGCCCAATTCCCATCATTCGTCTCTCAAGAATGTTGGGCGGTGTTCCGACTCCGCCGATGAAGTTTGAGGCACAACAGGTGGATGATTCGCTTAAGGCGACTAGAATCATCTACCAGCCCAAGGTCGACAAAGAAGATATGTCAGACTACAAGGAGTTGTGCGAAAAATACCAGTTTAAGGGCGTTTCTCCCACAGAAATCATCTTGGTTTCGCCGTCCTATAAACATGACGACCAGTCCGAAGATGTAAAGAAGGCTTGGAAAAACAACTGTGAAATAAACAGCTCCGAATTCTGGAGGCGAAATGGTTATCCCAGCTCCTGCCGATTTACTGTCTACGAAATGGAGCGTCAGGGTGAGCGTCAGAAGGAAGCGGACTTGTTCAAAGCTTGGATGTCGGTACTTCTTCTGGCGACAAACGAGATTGATTCCAGTACGCTGCAGGCATATCGCTTACATCGTTTGGATGTGTCATTTGATAAGAAGCTCATGTCAGATGTCATGCAAAGAACGATGAGCAAGGCAAAGAATGCGAAACAGTATATCAAAAGAAGCATTCAGCGCGAGATGGAGGAAAAGCTTTCACAAGACGCGCCGCTGCCCGACTATGAGCTGGAGGCACCTGTTGTTCTCAACCTTCCCCGTCCCGATGCCTTGGCTGCGGACGAGCAGAATTTCGGGCTTACCGCGAAAACAGGTTCAACCGACCTGGTCAAGTGGGCAGAAATGAAGAACAAAGCGGAGCGCAGCCTTGATCACGCTGTGGTAAATGCCGAACGCGCATTGGATCATACTGCGGACAAGATTAGAAGCTACTGTTCCTATCTTCCCGACGAAGTCCGCAAACTGGACAATTACCAGATGGAAGATTTCGAAAAAGAGCTGGATCACACACATGAAACAATCCTGTCCTTGCGAAGCGAGCTGCCAAAATCGAGCGACACGAACAAGAAAACGATTGCTGAACTTGATAGAAACGTTAAGGATAAGCTCTTCAAACGCGTGACGAGGAGCCAAGCCGCGAATTGCCTGTTGTTGTTCTTTGCAACCACCGTTTTCTCGTTTATTTCCGCTGGAGTATACTGCGCAAAATATCATTGGGGGAGTTGGGGTAACTTAGCGTACTCTGTCTTTGCGTGCCTTCTTCTTCTGTTGGTGGTCGAGATCGTCTCTCTCTATGTCTTCCAACGGGAAATCCGGAAATCGATCAAAGCCTTCAACAAGTTTACCAATGCCACAGTTGCTCAAATAGCAGATAACGGCGCTAAATACTCTCGCTATATGAGCTGTATTGCAACCCACATCCATGGCTCTTCCTATCTGTCCACATTAAGCAAAAAAGTGTTTCAAAGAGATGCCTCAGAGTATTACATGCGGACGCATCTTGCGGCGCTTGACGCATTTGTGCTCGTTCTTGAGGATTGGTGCAAATCGTTTCATCTCGCAGTCGATTTCAAAGTAGAAGAAATGAATGAAGCTCTTATTGTCGACACAGAGACCTCTCCCTATGTCAACCCCGTATACACCTTTGAGGATGTGGGCAGTTATAGTGCAGAAGTAAATTGTTCCGGCGATTATATCGATTCTCCTTTTAGCTTTGTAAGGAATATCACCATAGTTCGAGAGGAGCTGTACGATGGCGAATAACAACTATGCTAAGTTAGCTATTGTACTTGCTGTTATTGCAGGACTCTATCTGCTGCAAAACTTGATAAATGCCAAGAAATACAGGCGTGGGCGCCAAGCGATCCTTCCCATCATCGCTTTTGTGTACTCTGCGGCTGCTACGGTTCTGCTCACCATTTATAGAGAGCCTGTCATCGCTAAACTCAAAGAATGGTATCAAGCCGTCACAGGCAGTTCTATAGAAATCGTCAGCAGCGCTATTCTTGTGCTAAATACCACGCTTTTTTTGGGTTATTTGTTGGTAAAGTGTGTTGTCTGTCCCATTGTTGTAAAGAAATGGCGGAGCAGCGAGCTGATGGAGTTGACCTCCTCGCGCTTCTATGAGTATGACGATCTGTATGAGGAGTGGTTTCTGAGTAAGCGGTGGGCAAATGTCAGAAAAATGGTCAATGCCCTCACGGTTTGCTTTGCGACCATCACAGCAGGTTTGCTCGCCATTACCTGGGTCAATGGCCCTCAAAGCGACGCATGGCTGCTCTATTTCCCCTGTGCTGCTCTTGTGGTGCTCAACGAGGTCCGCTGTTTTATCAGCGGGCAAACGAAAGATGAGTACTTGGCGAGCATTTTGGGCGATGAGGCCGATTCCCGGCGTGTGGGAAGCTTCTATCGCATCAGGGAGACATATGAAAAACTGTTCCCGGGTCAGCTTCTTGCCTCGCATTCCGGGACAGAGTTTATTGCACATAAAGCGGCAACCGATATGCTGAGTGATCTGGAGGCGTCGGAAGATAAGATTGACAGAACGGTAGCCCAGTTTTTCCTGACTTTAGATGAAGTTCAAAAGCATGAGCCGGATGCCGTAAATGCAACGACTCGGCTCATGCATGGGGAAAGTGCTGTTTTCTTTAACCCATTCTATCGTGATCTGGGCGTATACCTCACGCTCCCCATCATCAACACCCTGCTCAAGGGCAAAAACTGCCTTGTTGTCGGAGGGCGCAGCTCAACTTGTGACGATGTCTCCGAATGGCTCACAGATGTGATTAAGGAGTACTCGCATATGCGCTCTATGTGGCGTGTAGGCGCATTAACTAAAAACAAGCCGGATTTGGAGATCGGCATCCTTACCTTCCAGCAGTTATATGATGTGGATGTACTGTCGGCAAATCGTGCCTTTTTGAATGACGTTGAGTTCGTTTTGATCATCGAACCTTCCGTAATGGTCAATACGGGACAAATTGGGTTTTCAATCATCGCAAAAGAAACCTGCCAGTACGGTGACGCTCCCGTTTACTGCATTTGCGACCGCTACACGGACGGCTTGGTCGATACGATGTCACATGTTCTGCACACCGAGATAACAAATGTCGTCGCGGTGCCAGTACCTCGTTGCGTCTATACGGGTATGGCTTGGAACGCAGACGGGGATTTCATCCGTCAAAAGCTCTTCGACAAGCAGACCCGGTATCTTGGCAACGGTATGGAGTTGGCTGCAGTAGCAATTAAGAATCAAATCCCGCAAGTCGTTTGGTACGGCGACACAAAGTCTCCGCTGAGGGACATCAAATGGATCGTAGGTCAGCACTATTCCACGATCTGCCGTTACATGAACATCCCCACGCAGCAGAGCGCACTCTATGAAAAGCTCCGCTTTGTTCCCAACCTGTGGAGCAGGGCAGCGACGCGGGAGCAATTTATCATTGCAGAGGACGAGTTCTGCAACATGTTCACCATGATGCGGGTCTTCCTCTCTCGCGGAATTGATCAAGCTTTCGTGAACATTCTGTCCGAGAACTATCTGCTTCGTGACTATATGCGCTGCAACCAGCAGATGTTTTTATCCAACCCGAATGCTATCCCTTCGCTAATTCCTGACTACGCTAAGTCGGAGCGCAACACCGTGGTGAAGCTGCTCGTGATGATGGCCTACCGCGCTGTTTCCGAAGAAGAGGTGGCTGACGAGCTAAAACTTGCAGGTTGCGAATTTGACGACACCTTTGATATGTTCTCCAAACTGCTCCTCAAGTACACCTTTGTGGATGGATCGGTACTCGACATCCAAAGTGTCCTCAGTGATGAGAATTCGCTTGCCATCCGTAAGACCACATACTACCGTATCAGCACCACCAAGTTTAATGAGCATTTTTCCGACACAATTAAGAACGCCTACTATATTGTGGAAGACGAGCAGAGTGATCGGGATTATATTGACGCAAAGATGTTTGTACATGTGACCCAGACCATTCTCCCCGGTCAGTTTGTTACGTATGACGGAAAATACTATCAAGTTCATATCGTTTCGCCCAAAAACGGCGTTATTCTGCGCAGAGCATCGGATTTGTACACCGGCCGGAAATACTACCGGCAACTCCGCACATATCATTTCCCCGCTCTTGCTTCGTCACGCGTTGTACACGCGAAAACTGTGACCGACATTGAGTACATTCTTGTGGAAACGGATTTCTCCGTAACTTCCTCCGGCTATCTCGAGCTGAACGACTACCACGACCTTCGTATGGCGCGCAGAGTCAGCTTTGCAGACGATCCTGCTGTACATAGCTATGACAGAAAGTATCACAACAAATGTGTGCTCAAGGTAAAGTTACCGGATACCGACGACAAGATTCGCTTTACCATCAGTATTCTCTTGTCCGAGGTATTCCACTCAGTTTTCCCTGATGCATGGCCTTATCTTGCGGTTTTAACGGCAAGACCGGATAACATCGACGGTATATTGAACGACGTTGTGTACTCAGTTGATGGAGATATTGATACGGAATGCATCTACGTCATTGAGGACAGCGACATTGACCTGGGACTGCTAGACGCTGTGATCCGAAGCCTTCCGCAGCTTCTTGAAATTGTCGCCGACTTTTTGGACTGGCATTTCGAGAAAATGCGCGAACCAGAGCGCGAGGATCCGCTTCCCATCGACGTCAAGCTGCCTGATAATCAAAAGCGCCGCAGCCTGTTCCTGAAGATGGCCGACCGCATTCGCAAGCTCTTTGGCGGCAAGGAAGAAAAAGTCTCGCTTGAGAACGCTGAAAAGATTGCTGCGAGTCAAAGCAAAAATGACACACCGAAGACCGACGATGCTGTAGCTGCAGAAGAAACGCCGGTCCAGGAGAGCGATTATGTGCTGGACGACGATGCTGGTGCAGAAAAGAGCGAGGCTCAGTTGCCGCTGCAGCCTGATTCCGAAGGTGAGCAGCCTTCTGACTATGAATTGGGCGCTGACGACGAAGTTGATAGCACGGAAGCAGCACAGCCGCTTATTTCCAATCCAGAGATAATCGATGCAACGCATCCGGAAGACGAGTTCGAGCCAGAGGCGGCAGAGAATGCGGATCTAGTGCATATAGACGGTACAGACATCTTCGAAGACGAAGGCATTCCCGAAGACAACGACTGGCTTGAAGAGCACTTTATCGCTGCCGGCATTTCCCCCATCAAAAAGACCCGTTACCAGAAAGAATGCTATCTCAAGTACGGCTATGAAGATGTTGACAGCCGGCTTAAGATCGAGGACGTCCAAAAGTACCTCCATGTTCGAGGCTATAGCAACAATTCCCTTACTAAGGCGAGAACACGGGATATCATGGAAAAAAACCTTTTGGACTTTTCGACCGAGAACCATTGCGATTTTTGCGAGGCGCCGTTGAGCGGAGTCAGCTTTGAACAACTGAACGATGGCCGCATTCGTTGCAATGATTGTTCGGCAAGCGCAATTACCACCGTAAGCGAGTTCCAAAACATCTATTACCGCGTTCTGGAAATGATGGAAATGTTCTACTCCATCCGCTTTCATCTGCCAATTAGCGCAAAGATGACCGACGCACGTACCATAGCAAAGGGATTTGGTCAGATTTTCAGGCCCTCGACTGAAGTTGCCATCCGGACGGTCGGTTTCGCTCAGCGGCGCGGGGATCGGTTTAGTATCCTGATGGAAAATGGCGCGCCGCGCCTGGTTGCAATCGATACGATAGCCCATGAGCTGACACATATCTGGCAGTATATAAACTGGAAAATGAATCAGGTCCAAGGCATCTATGCCATGGGTCAGCAGCACTGCACGAAGAAAGCAGTTGATATTGTGATGGAGGGCATGGCCGTATGGGCCTCGATTCAGTATCTGTATCAGATTGGCGAAACCTATTTTGCGTCCCAGCAGGAAGAAATCGAGAGATCCAAAGATGATGTTTATGGAATTGGCTTCCGGCTTTACTGTGAACGGTACCCCCTCGTCAAGGATATGTCCTTGATCAAGTACTCGCCGTTTTCGTCGTTCCCGCCGCTGGATCCTGATGTAGTAAAGAATGCGGTGAAAGCCGATTGTCATGAATCGCCATGCAAGTGTTAGCGTGGACAACGGAACTTATTGTTGAGAAAGAAGGGTGCGCCTGTGGGAGATCTGCTTGAACGGTACAACAAGATTGTCCGTACTCTTTCCTCAATCAACGCCAATATTGAAAAAACAAAGCAGAGCATCGCCGGTATTACGGATTCTGAGGCAACCACTACGGCTGCCAGAATCGAGAAACTTGAGGCGCAGTTGAAAAAAATTGACGACTACGTTCTGAGGATAGATGCGTTTCGAACGCTTGCTGAGAAGCATCTGGAGAGCAAAAATATCCTTACCATTGAAGCTCCTCCGGGATACAGAGTCAATCTGAATCGACTCCGTCAGTGGTCAATGTTGATTGATCCGACGTCATCAAATGATCCCTATGCTCAACGTGTCTATGCTGTCGCTCTTTGCGATAAACTGTTCCTGGAGCAAAAGCGCCAGGAATTCACGGAACGTGTTGAGGCGTTAAAAAGCCATGATGACGGAAGCGCTGAGTTCATGCTCAAACAGCTGAATGAAGATCTCATCCGTTATCGTGCCGAACTGGATCAGCTTTCGAAAAGCGAGGAGGTCTCAGACTTCCTTAGCCGCGTTGTTGTCTGCAATGAGCGTTACTGGTATAGGGTGTCGCCGCTTACCTACCAGCCAAAACAGGAGGACGTAAAATCCATTTCTCCCGGCGCATATCTTGCCAAGCTCGACTTTGGCGAGGAGGCCTCGGCTCGTTTGAAGAAAAAACTTGCTGATTACTACGATCAAGCGGGAAGGCGAGTATTGCTGCCTGTCGAGTTCGATATGGATGAATCTTTTGTTTTGACGATTTCGTGTGTACCAACAAAAGACAAATCATTAGATAAAGGCTTACAAAACTTCATGTTAAGCCTTATCGATAACTCTGGTCCGGGTGAAAACAAGCTTTATGTTCTTGATAGTGTTCGGTACAGTGCAAGTGGTGTTGGCTCCCTGCGCCAATTGGAGGGGTCTTTTGCTTTGGCGCATATTCCACGGAGTCCTGAGCAAGTTACAGAACTTCTTGAAGAAATTGTGTCCACATTTGCTGACATTGACGAAAAACTCGGCGAAACCGATTCTGTAGCTGAGTACAATCGGAATGTAGTTGCTCCAGCTCAGAAAATCCAAAAAACAACACTTATTGTTTACGGATGGCCCAAGTCGTTTGATAATAGGGGTCGAGAACTTTTGCTGCGTATCATGACGAATTATGAACGTTATGGTGTTTCTATTATCATTGTAAAATATCAGCGTAAAGAAAAACAAGAATATTCCGAGCCGGATATGCCCGAATATGCGACCCACAATGCCGTTAATATCTCAATGCAGCCGAACTCAACCACCATTTGTTTTTCTGATTCCACGCCTCAGGGATTCACATGGTACTCTTTTAACGGATCTCTATTTTGCGAGTATGCTGAAACGTTGAAGAAACAAGACGTTGAGGAAAGCTCTTTGGGTAACGAATATAATAAGCGTTACTCTTTAGCGGATATTCCACCCTATGTTCGGGATTACAAGAAGATAGAACTACCTTTTGGCATCGATAGTAAAGATGAGGCACATAGCCTCTCTTTTGAAAACGAAAACTTCGCAACTTATTTGGTTGGTGCTTCTCGTTCGGGTAAATCGACATTGCTTCATACGCTAATTGCCGGTTTAATCAGAAATTATCATCCAGATAATGTTGAGCTTTGGCTTGCGGATTTTAAGCAGCTCGAATTCAAACGCTATATAAACCATCGGCCCCCTCATGTTAAATATGTTCTTCTTGACGAGTCCACCGAATTAGTATTTGACCTTGTTGACAAGTTGACAAATGAAATGATGGAACGTCAAAAACTGTTCGCGCGCTTAGGTGTGCAACGAATAGATCAAGTTGACACAACATCTCTTGAAAAACCATTGCCGGTGATTTTTGTTATCCTTGATGAGTTCTCGATAATGTCTCAATCGATTGCCGATTCTCCAATTTACAAATTGAGACTTCAGAACATCTTGGCCAAAGGCGCTGCTTTGGGTATCAAGTTCTTGTTCTCAAGTCAGACATTTACAACCGGCGTCGCTGGATTGTCAGCGACTGCACGCGCACAGATCCAGCAGAGGATCGCTATGAAAGGATCCAGGGAGGAAATCAGCGAAACACTCGAGTTATCATCGAATCTGAAGACCGAGCAGGTGCGTAACTGGATGGACGCTCTTCCGCCTCATTATGCTCTTGTTAAATTTAGGATCGGAGCAGATACATTGCCGCAGGTTAAACGCTACCTTGTAATGTATTTCAAAGATTATGAACCAAGAGATCGAATGATAAAACAGATCAGCGATTCAATGATTGTCACAGAACAATACAATCCTGCTGACATTCGTACATATGTCGATAAGCATCCTGTTTTAGTCGACGGCAACACATTTGATGCATTTGAAACAAATGATTTCGTTGCCTATACCAACGAAATTAAGAAAAGTAATGCAAATGATTTGTCGGGCGATGAGATGTTCATTTCATTTGGTACTCCACGTTTGATGGTAAAAATGAAACCGGCAGCAATATCTGCTGAGACGAGAGAAAATATATTGCTGATTGCAAGAGCAGCAGAACAAAACTGCGCCGCCAGCATCGTCCTCTCTGCCCTTAAATCTTATCAAGCACAGCACGGCGAAGTTGAAATATGGGCATACGGCAAGAATAGATTGTATAAGACATACAAACAAATATTCCTTGATAATGGAATAAAGTTAGTTGAGGGAATTGATGATGTATGTGATGCAATAAAAGCCATAAAACAATCAATAATCAATAAAGAGTCTTCAAATAAGATGATTGCTTTGATTGGAATGGACCGTATATGCATTGATTTTGATTATGTTGACGGTGGGAGTGCTGCAGCTACCTCTAGTACACAATCCTCTATTTTGGATGTACGCAAGGGGTTTGAAGAGCGTGGAGCAATGGTGGAAAACGATGATGAAGAAGCCAAAAGGCAGTATGCTCTGAAATGGATCAAATATAGAAAACCATATATGGCACAAGCCCAGTCAGAAGGTAAATCAAAACAAGAAATCAAAGACATGCTTCAAAAACTTGAATTGCAATTCCGAGATGAAGAGGGATACACATCGAGCGGTCAAGAAACAAAGAAAACTCCTGAAAAAGATGTGGAAAACATTCAACACGTAGAGCCTGAAAAAGAAGCAAAACAAGGTGGCGCTTATAATGCAAAAGAAGATTTTGTGTATGTTATAAAGCAAGGAAGCCGCCTGGGTTATCACTTCCTACTCGACTTGAATTCTTTTGCAGATTTGAAGCAGTGTGGTTTGAAACTTGAATTCTTCAGATATAAGCTTTCTTTTCAAGTATCGGTTGAAGATTCGAGAGCATTGTTTACCAACAAAATTGCGAGTGCGTTACCTGAACACATTTGCCAATTTGATGATACCCTTGAAAAGTATTCTTTCAGGCCATATTTACATAAAGGTATTAGTTGGGAAGGCTGGTATATCAATGAAGATGGTGAAGTTGTCAGCCCTTATGAAGATTCCAATAATTAAAACAATAAAAACATTTTAGGAGGATTTTACTATGGCATACGCAGACGAACAAAGCTATGAAGAGATGATTAGCGCATTACAGACTTATGTTTCGCAAGTCGAGGAACAATGCGGAGTGATGGAGAGCGCAGGAAACGACTGTGTTGATAACACAGACGGCGATCCCGCCGCAGAAAAGAGTAATGCAAAATTGCAACAGTGTGTCGGAAGAATTCGTTCATCTGTAGAAGCAATTCAAGGTATTATTGCGGCATTACAGCAAGAATTAGAAGACATCAGAGCAGCTGCTGCCAAAGCAGATCAAATTGATTGATAGGAGGAAGGCGAAATGAAATATGCTGTTAATGAAGAAGGAACTGAAGCGATGCGCACAATGGCATCGTCAATAACCGAATCTGTTGAGCAGGTTGAAACTGCAACTTCTAATGTGCAGAATTCAGCTGATGAATATCAAGACACCCTTGGACCGCATAAGCAGTCATTGGATTCGGCGTTGTCTGATATTGCTGATAGCGTAAAACAAGCATCTGATCCGGCAAACAGCGTTGCAGAAAAATTAAACGAAGTCGCAGACGCATATGAGGAAATAATTGGAAACGATCCGTTCGCCTCGGGAAAATAACTGACTCCGCCGTTGCCGGTGGTGCCGCCGCTTCAGCGACTGCTGGCGGCATTGCGGTAGGAGTCGCAAGCACAGCCGGCACAGAACATTCAACAGAATCGCAGAAAAGTTCAAATTTGTTTGGCAATGGAAAAGGATTTACCCCATTATCTTCCACAAAACAAACGAAAGAACAGTATACCGATTCAAACGGAAATACTTGGAGTGTTTTTGACCATCCGTTCTTAGATAATCCTGGAAAAATTACGCAGCAAGGTTCTGCTTTCCCAGACGATGGAAAGGGCGGTGGAATCACGGGGACTTGCGGCTTGTGTGCTACTGGAACAATTATTAATAAGGCTGGCGGTTCAGCAACAGAAAAATCCGTTGCCATACATGCAATACAGCGTGGATTGTGTTCAAATGAGGCGAATAAAAAGCCAGAGAATAGAGGTGGCACCAGTCCTTATCAGCGAGTTCAAATATTGAAAGATGCTGGAATACCATCTACATGTGTTGCTGGAACTTCCTTGGAATCCATTTCAAGCGAAGTTGAAAAAGGCAAAGGCGTAATGATTAGTGTGACGGCATCAATTTACAAACCAGAATGGTATGGCACTTATTCAGAGACTAATAGGGGTGGTCATGCAATTGTTCTCGAAAGTCCAATAAGGGACCCCAAAACTGGTAAGATTTCAGGATATGTAGTTACTGACTCAAACGGCAGCACATCAAAAGAATCTACTGTGGTTGTTCCGGCAGATATTTTAGAAACTGCATTTGGACTTAGAGGTGGTCAGGCTATAATTACAAACGATATAATATGGTAGGTGTTAAAAATGATGAATAATAGGTTTAATAGTGTATTAATGGATATACAAGATGATGAGATAATATCTTTGCCAATATGCAACTACGATACCGAAATAATTTTTACTTATCATTTAACTAAAAACGAGGATGGCTCGTCAAGCATTGAAGAAATACTAAATGTCTTTTCTCGTGAAAAGACAAGTGGTTTAATAACAAAATTAGATTTAGATGAACTATTAAAAGGATCAAACATATCTTTTTCAAAACCTTTTTTTGTAAAAAACGATGGGCTTCAATCCTTGTCATTACATCAACAATATGTGAACTTATATGAGGATTATTACGATAGCTTATCAAATAGAAAATCAGAGTCAAATCGTATAATGCTACATGATGAGTTGCTTAACCTATTTGTTCAAATCATCCCACCTTCCCCATTAAAAGATTTCTATTATTACTTAGGAAAAGACTTTTTTAAGAATGATTAATTGACAAGGAGCAATAGTATTGAAATATTCAGTTAACGAAGAAGGCGTACAATCGTTAAAAACATTATCCAACGCGCTTTATGGTGCTATTGAGGACATCGCAAATCGTTCATCTCAGATTAGAACATTTTCAGATGAGTATAGTAATACTATTGGGCCGCACAAATCATCGTTGGATCAATCGCTTGAAAACATCATGGAATGTATTCGCAATTCTGCCGAACCTGCAAATGATATCGCTGAGCGCTTGTGTGAAGTTGCCGATGGGTATCAAGAAATCATTGATAATGATGTTTTCAACGGGAATAATAGTAATAGCTCCGCTGAGTCATCTAAGGGATCGTCTTTCTTCGGAAGGATGTTCGGCGGCGGATCAAAGAATAAGTCTGGCGGAAACAAGTTCGGATCTTTTGAAACTGGCAAATATCAAAATGGTGATTCCGTTGTTAAGGGGGATAATTTTGAACAGTATATGAGTGATTATTACGACTCAGAGAATTCTACATATGAATCGCTCGGTGATAATGCTGTCGTGGAAACTATCCCTCCGAGCAAGATAGAAGGTATTCATCTTGGGACAACAGAAATGGAAGACAGTGGACGTTTTTGGGGACAACACGAAAGCGGTGGTACAGCAGATTCATTTAAGGAAATTGCATCACATATTCCGGAAGTTAAGAGCCAGTTAGGAGCCGGACGATCTTTGTCTGATATTAGAAACGATCCGAGTTTAAGTAAATGCGTTGATATTTATTTTGATCCTTCTAACATTCCGCGTGTAGTTAAAAACAATGGCTACTACGAATTTGATAGCAATGGAAGGCATAGAATATTGGCGGCACGGGAATTAGGCTATGATATTCCTGTAAAAGTAATCGGCATAAGAACTCGAAAATAAAGAATCATTTTGAAAAATGAAAACGCGGCCGAGCGAGAATAACTGAAGCGCCCCCTGTCAATTAGACAGTGAAAAAAACGAAATAGTTTTGAGTGGAAATTCCACCCTGCTGCGCAGCAGGGTGGAATCTTTCACGCGGCGGCGCGATGGAACTCCATCGGCGTCATGCATTTTAGCCTCTGCTGGTAGCGTTTGTTGTTGTAAAAATTTAGGTATTGTTCTATTGCCGAAATATGCACCTTCTCTTGGAAAACAGCTTGTGTTTTTCTCCTGCCATCCCAGCGACTTTGACCTATACTTTCAAAAGATTGCGCGTGAGATACTTGAAGCGCAAGATTGTGCTGTATTCTATCGTGACCCGGGTGCGGTTTACGAGAAAAATGAACTGTCTGATTTATTCCAAGAAGTTCAGCTTCTTGTCTTTCCTATCACTTTTATGTTGCTGTCCGATGAGACCTCTGTTTTTACAACGGACTTGACCATTGCCTCAGATAAGCATATTCCAGTGCTTCCTCTTTTGCTCGAGAGCGTGCCGGATGACGTGATTGCCGAGAAATTGGGTAGCAGGCACTACATTAGACGTGAAGGAAACTACAACGAGCAGACCTATAAGGAAAAGCTGAAGAAGTATCTGGGTGAAGTCCTCGCAGACGAGCATTTACAAGAGAAGGTCCGCTCCAGCTTTGCCGCGCATTTTTTTATGAGCTACCGAAAGAGTGACAGGAAATACGCTTTGCAACTAATGAGGCAAATCCATAATTGCCAGAATTTTCGTGACGTTGCAATTTGGTACGATGAATTCCTCTCTCCTGGCGAAGACTTCAACGATGCAATCATCTCGGCGATTGATAGAAGCAAAGTATTTGTCATTGCCGTAACTCCGAACCTGATCAGCGAGAAAAACTACGTCATGGAGATCGAGTATCCCTATGCCGCAAAAATCGGGAAGCCCATTTTGGCAGCTGAATTGGAAGAAACAGAGTATGAAAAGCTGCAAGAAAGCTACAATGGTTTTCCCAATTTCATCAATGCCTACGATGAGCGTCGTTTAAACGAAGCTCTCAACAATGCTGTTGGCAATGAAAACCTTATGCAGGCAAGCGACCCTAAACACGACTATTACATTGGTTTGGCTTATTTATCTGGAATTGATGTCGAGGTGGATCATGAGCGAGGCATGGCTCTTATTACCTCTGCAGCAGAACGCGGCTGCGAAGATGCAGTCCAAAAGCTCATCACAGTTTATGGTTATGGCGTTGGCACTGCCATTGATAAGGCGAAAGAAATAGAGTGGAAGAAAAAGCTGGTCGCACTGTATCAGGACGAGTACATAAGGACCTCCAATCAGCAGCATTTAATGAAGGTTCAAAGCGCTGTCTGTAGACTGGCTGATCAATACTTTTTCAGTGGAGATATAGAACAGGGAGTAGAGACCATTAAGTCACTGCTTCAGTCCTTTGAGGAGCAGGCTCTTGATGCCATTTCGCGTTCCGATTTTGATACAGGCTCCTTTGAATATGCGCTGCTGGAAGAAGGCTTTCACATATGGATCGCCGAGCTGCAAACAAGTCTCGGAAATATGCTAAGTGCAAGCCATCGCTACGATGAAGCGGAGCGCAATTTCATTGAATCGAACGACCGTCTATTTAAAATGAAGAAGGGGTGTTCAGAAGAAAAATTCCGGTTCGTCGATGTTCTTAAGGACAAGTTCAACACCGATTTGAACACTTCTGTTGGTATTAACCATGATATTGGTCAGAACCTCGCGCTCCTTGGACACATCGAAACCGAGCGAAAGAACCACTTGGAAGCACTTGAGTACTATAAATTGGAAAAATTGGTTATTTACCAATGTATCCATGTTATGGGTGAACAGGAGGAACTCCTAATAAGGCTTTGTGAAGCGCTCGTGGGCGAGGCGTGGTCTGAATTCTCCATATCGGGGAATGAAACCAGAGGCATAACCGAAATCGTTGACGCCTTGTCAATACTAAAGTCCCTTTATGCGCAGCACTTCGAAGATCAACAGTATCAAGAGCATCTTGGAAAGCAATTGTTGCTACTTATTACAGAAAGCCACCAGAGGCTTGCTATCATAGAGTTCTCCCGCACGAATTATGCCCAGGCTTACGAATACATAACAATATCGATTGCGCTCAACTCCTATCTATACGAAAGCGGAATGCACCTCATTCAGAGGAATATTGATAACGATCATCGAGTACTCAGGCAGATAGAGCAGCGTATGCTCGAATGCGGGATGAATGTTGAGCCGATCAACTTCGATATTCGGCAAATAATGAAGGATTGGATTCACACCGACTTTATCTCTCCCAAAGCCCAGCCATCGTCTCCTGCCCCGCAAGAAAAGCCATCTGTATCGCAGCAAAAGACCGCGCAGGATGTCCTCAGAATCCTTCAGAAGGTTCATAGAGCTGTCAAGAGTGACCGATTACTATTCCCCTCTGGCACAGATAAAAGAGTTGTGAATGCCATTCAATCCTATGCCTCGACTATACGGCCCGAGGATGTCATTGCCGTTGAGGATAGAGGGAAGACTGGGCTGTTTTCCAGCAAGACCGTTGGCTTCTTATTTACTGACAAAGCGCTCTACAGCTCATTCTTTTCAGGAAGAAGCTCCCTTTCATATAATGATATTAAAGCAGTTTCACTATATGATGACGGCCTGCGCTTTACCCTGACAAATGGTGAAAGCATCTTTGCAGATTTCGGCAGATCCAATGACCTTGTCTTAGCAGCTGTCTCTGCGCTATGCTCTTCTTCGAACAACTAATCTCATTTCTCATACTGATGCGGAATCGACACAGCGCACGAGACATTCTTCGCCTTCAACTGCTTTCACATCTTTCTTCTTATATTTACATCTGCACGCTAAAAGAAAGGACGGTAAATAAATGCGCGCAATCTGCTGTGACCTCAAATCGTATTATGCGTCCGTAGAGTGCGTGGAACGCGGTCTTGACCCTCTGACGACCTGATTGGTGGTTGCCGACAAGTCGAGAACGGACAAAACGATTTGCCTTGCTGTCTCACCTGCTCTGAAAGCATAAAGGATTTCAGAGTAACCGTCAAATCTATCGGCGGATAGAAACATCCTGTGAATGGTAAAATAAAGTACACACTTTCCCGCCACTGAGAATGTATAGTTTTTCGCCACAAAATGTACAGTTTTCTGCCAGGAACTACAGATGTGTACTCCCCCCAAAAAAACAATAAGGAATCTGTGCTATAAGATAATCGGATGTGACGGACTTGAGACAATGGTTTCTCCCCTCCTATAACCCAAGGGAGCGACAGGGTCTATAATCACTGTCAAAGCATGAGCTCCTAAAACAAATTGGATGGAGGCTTAATTATGAGCGCAGTCAAAGGGACAATAACACGGAGAATGGACTCCGTACTAGATGGTTTGCAAAGCGAGTTCAGGTCACTATTCGATAAAGCGGACTTTGAGGGAAAAATTGAAGCTTTAAAGAAAGCCGGTAATAAGTCTGACAGATCAAGCAAACTGAGAAAGCTGTTTGATATGTTCGATATGTGCGGGATTGAGTATGAACGTGGAAAGGATAATACATATTATGAAGAATTGGTGAGGAATGCGGATATCCCCTCATTTTCGGAGATTGAGGATAGAATGCTGCTCGCTATTTTTTCCATATATGAGGATTATCCATCCCCGGAAGACTATATGAGGCGGATTGTTGATCGCCTTTGCTATGAAGAGGATGGATGGGAAAACGATACTTTACGTGTTCGAATACTAAAACAGTTTATAAAGTACGGCAATTATCTCGCCGATGCTGGCTATAGTGGTCGAAAAACTATTTGTGATTATGTAAAGGAAAAAACTGGACAGAAGATCACCGACGAAATTGTGCTGGCTGAATTGGATGACGGCGTATTCGATGGACTTGAAACTGCAACAAAGGCTCAGAAAAAGCCTGATGGGAAATTTGGCCTATTGAAAATGGCTGATGATCTTGCAGCCGGTAAGTTCCGAGCAGAAGGCGCTACAAAGAAAAGCCTTTATCTGTTCGCTATGGTTTATTGGATGACATATTATTCGGGAGATGAGGATACCGCCGAGATTATAGACTTTAGGACTGATATTGAAACGAATTTATTTAGAGATTACTATGCCAACAATCTGATGCGGTTTATTTCGGATGTGTATAGGGGGAGATTGTGTGAGTTTGAAGTTGACCCTTCCGGACAGGGTATAAACTATAAGAATTTCGCTGAAATGATCTATCTATACTACATTTCAAAGGATTGTAGTCCGCAGGATAAAATCAGATTATCCAGTGAAATGATAAAGCGTGTCCAGGGCAGCCAGCTGAAACAAGGGAAAATGGACACCGATGCAATCGGAGGCACAGTTTTTTACAGAGATCTATTTTGCGAGGACATTCTTAGCAAACCTGAATCTGAGTTTGAGGAGTTTATCTGCGAGAATTATGATTGTGATACATATGCTGGCAGTTATGAAACCAAGGACGGAACAAAGGATCAAAAGATTGGCCCCATTCAAATGGAAACAGAGCAAAACTCGGCTTTCGCGGAATATCAGGCCATATTGAAAGCATTGGTAAAGCGTGGTGTTGCTTTAGAAAACTGTAATTACGGACTATGGTTTACGGACGTGGCTGCTTTCAGGAAAAAGGGATACAATAGTCTCTGTGATCGGATCGCAGAGATTGATCGTGAGAAATTCAGCGAATTCATGGAGCTGCTTCTGGGAATTAATAATTTTATTGGATACACAGTTGATGAAACAGTTAGTTCTCAAAATTCAGAGCAGGAGTGGAACGAACCGTCCAAAATAAAGACCAAGGCGCTGTATGTCGAAAGCCCTGCTGCAGTAACAAGGACGTCTATGATTGTGGCCTATTACTATTATTATAACGCTGTGCATGAAAATGACGCTGATGATAGATGGAAGTACTTTGCAGAAGTATTCAACAACTTTAAGAGGGATATCGATCCAAAGCTCGAAGCGGCGTATTATCAACCGTTGAGTGGAAAGAACATTTTTGATGTCTTGGTGACATTTTCCTCTTATGCTTATTTGAACATATAATGTATGGTGAGTGAAAATGGGAGGAATACAATAGCGGTGATTAAAGAGTTAAGCCAGATGGGAACACACCATGCTCTGGCTAATGGTGAAAACCAGGATGCGCTTTGTCATGGCAAAAGCAAAGACCTGTGCGTAATATCTCTTGCAGATGGAGTTTCAACCTGCAAGGAAGCCAAACGCGGCGCTTCCATTGCAAGTCAAGCCATTACTAATCTATTCCTAAAGAAAGGAAATCATTTTCTGGAATTTGATGATGAGCAAATTGCAGATTTTGCGATTTCCCACATCCTTTGTGAGTTGAAACAGGAGGCGTTAAATGCTTCACTGCCTGTAATAGATTATTCGAGTACTGTTGCAAGCGTCCTAGTGGACAAAAGAAAAAAAAGGATTCTATGCTTTAACCTGGGAGATAGCATTATTCTGGCTTCTGGAAATGGTAGATGTAAGGTACTCTGTATGCCATCAGACAGCGCATCCGGCTGTTGCGTTACTACTACCAAGTGGGCAGAAAAAAGGGTTTCCGTAAAGATGTGTGATATTGGCTCGATGGAATCCGTTGTAATATGCTCAGATGGAGCATGGCGAGAAATGTTTTTGAAAAACAGGCTCAAGCCAGAGGTTGCGAGAATGCTGTCGAACAATGAGTATGATGAACTCAAGGACTTCCTTATCAGCCAGAATTGTTTCGATGATTATAGCTTTATCTCTTTGGACATGCGACATGAAAATAGGAGGAAATGTGCATGAAAGAGCGTCAGTACTTGAAAAAGACGATCCTTCTTTGCGGAGAAAGTGATGGAACCGTTTTCAAGAGATCCTTCCATATTGTGAAGAAGATTAGCGAAGGAGCTTCCTCCATTTGTTATGAAGCTTATCACGAGAATAGTGGCCGGGGTATCCTCAAAGAGTTTTACCCGCAGGATGCTTATGGTCTGGAAAGAAGCTTGGACGGGCAATTAATTCACTCGTCGGAGTTCCGGGATGCATATGACCGCTTTGTGAAAGCTGAGAAAGATTACATTGAGCCTTATCAGATGCTTCTTGAGGCGAAGCAAAGTGGATCGGATATAGATTTAGCTACTTTTATCCCGGCCTTCGAAATCTACCATGGATGCGATACAAAGGGAAATGTAATCGGCACTACATATATTTGGACGCCAGAGCCGAAACTGGAAACCTTTGATCACATATGTGAAGATATCCACAAGCATCCGAGTAGGAATCCTGAGCGCAAACTCGTTACGGTATTAACTGCAATTGAATCGCTTGCTAAGTGTATTTGCGCTCTTCACAGCGCGGATATGATTCATAGGGACATTAAACCTTCTAACTTTGGCTTTCTTAAGCGTGGAAATGAAACCCTTACTCAAACATTATCCATGTTTGACATTAACTCCGTGTGTTCAGTCTATGGAGATATTGATGGCGCAGTTGGAACCGAAGGGTACATGGAACCTGAAGCGGGATATGAGATTGCAAGTAATCAAACGGACATATATTCAATAGGTGCTACTCTGTTTAATGCCGTGATTGTGGCTGATGAAGCCAAGTCGAACGGTTATCTGTATCATACTACGTATTATGACAGGCTCCGTGAGATGGTAGATCAATCAAAACTAATCCAGGCATCAGAGGCAAACTCGCATCCCAGGCTCCGGAATGCCCTGGTAACAATTTTGCAAAAATGCCTTTGCGAAAGAACTTACAGATACGCGAATTGCGAAGAACTACTTGTTGATATAGAGACTGCTCTTTACTACGCTCTTCCGTCTGAGATTGCGAAAAAGGCTCGCTCAGGCGAAAGATGGGTTTTGGCTGATGTGGAGAAATCTCTTGATACCAACACCGAAAAGAACTCTACTCTTGCCATTCAGTATCATCTTTATGCACACCCTCTCTATCAGTGCGTTCTAAGTTCTGAAGAAACAATCAATGTACTTGTTATCGGTTTTGGAAACTATGGGCAGAAGTTTTTAGATGTTTGCCTTCAGAGCGGTCAGATCCGCAATAAAAAATTGTGCGTAACCGTAGTTTCCGATGATTTGTTCGATAAAGAATTATACTTGGCAGAAAGACCTGAACTGGCGAATTTCTTCAATATTGATGGTTCAATTACAGACGGACGCGATATATACGGCGAGATTACATTCGAAATAAGCAGACTGGATCGTGATAACCAAACTGCTATTTCAGAAGTGTTACAGAACATCATGTGTGAGCATTATGACAGCAAGCGCCCGCATTATGTTTTTGTCGCACTCGGTGATGATCAAGTTAATATGGCTGCCGCAAATGCGTGTAAAACTGCGTCTGAGGTTTTAGAAGCAGATTGTGTTGTGAGCTTTATCTGTGAAAAGCAGCAGAACGCAGATGCGTCGGCCTTACTACTCTGCCCGCTCTTTGTCAATGCGGATATAAAAGCATCTTCCCCTTATGCTGAAATAGAGAGGATGGCTTTTAATACACATTTGATCTGGGAGAAAAACCTCAATGTAGATTATAGTCTTGTAAGGTCTGAGTTTAAGAAGCCTTATAATCACGACTCCTGTGTTTCAAGTGTTCTCGCACTGAAGTACAAACTATATAGCATGGGGATTGACCTGGAGACTGCTAGTTTTAAGGAAGCTGCTCGCCTGTTCAGAGAAGCAATGGCTGACAAAGCTAATCGTGGCCTTAAAAATGAGCTTGTTTGGATTGAACACCGCAGATGGGTTACGGAAAAACTATGCCTTGGCTGGCGCGGAATTGATAATCTTGAGGAGTGCGCTGGAGGAATAACGAAGGACGAAAGAGCTAAAAAACATGTGTGCATAGTCAGGAGCCGTCCAGATCAGAAGCTTGCTGTAGAGTATAGATCCAATACAAATTATGATAAGTGGGATAAAGCTCCTACTAAAGATCTGGATCAACTCGATGAGTTGGATCGAATGTCTGTGGAGTTGCATCGTATGTTCGCAAGGAAAGCGAAAGTTGCCAGAAAGCAGAACCTGCTTAGCGGCAACAATATAGCAGGCATTAGGGCATTGATTGAAGGGAATAAGAGGGCTACTGTTGCATTCCAGGAGTGGTACACCTGCCTTAAAGACATCTGGAATGGCGACATTGGGAAAGTGCGTCTCTACAAAGGGTTGAAGAATACCTTCCTGAGCGCAGCCGACAGCCTTCCATCCGATAGGAAAAATTCCGTCCGTGAGCAGGTGAAAGCTTTTGAAGCAGTATTTTACCCGGTTTTGGCAAGTATGGAGTATCGTGATTGGAAGCAGGATGACGTTGCCTTCATTGATAATATTCCTTTTGTTCTTACATATACCGAAAATGCTTATTTAGCCATTCCGTTTGCAACTGGGGACAATTCTGATGTGTTTGAGAATGTTTCTGCTGCGACAGTTGTGAGTCCGATTCGGATTCTCTATTTGTATTCTGTAGAACGCAAACAGGATGTCCGCAAATTACAGGATTCTATTCCGTATGTAATCGAATACATGCAGAAGAAGCATTTCAAGGCTGCCGTAGAATTTGTAATTTTAGTTCCTGAAGCTTTGCGGAACATTTTAAATGATGAAGTCACAAAGGAAATCATCCACATAGGAGGTGGCAGGATCAGGCAGGTGAAGTTGATTGTCCTCGATGGGACAGCAACAGCTTCACAGGCGTTAGAATTGTATCTAAAGCATCGAGCAACTGACAAACGATTCTTTGCTGTAGAGAAGAATTCTACAAAGCTTTCTTATCTGCTGCAGGGTGCGGGCTTTTATAATTCTTTTGCAAATTATGAGTTCGATTCTGCGACCATGAAGTTTAATTCTATGTCTGGTTGCGAAATGCTTGGATATATTAAAAAGACTCCTTACATTACTGTAACAGACATGGTGGCTTTTCGTCTTTCTTCTAGCGAAAGCAGCAATCAGCCGGAGTTCTTCGAGGAATACAAAGATCTCTGGAAAAAGTACACAGAAAAAAGCGGCCAGTGGAAGGCTCTCTGCGATTTGTTGGGAGAGTATGCTGAAAAGAACGATACGATCGTGTCCTTTAAAAAGAAAGCACCGAGGGATAAGAACCAGAATTCTGATGAGTATCCCTACATCGTTCCCTTTGTGTGCAGCAAAAGCGTGGAAAAGATCATCCGCTTTCTAAAAGAGAAGGAAATATTAGAACAGGGAAGCCAAGTAAACGGATATACTACAGACTCATGTGAAGTCATAATTGTTGATCGTTGTGGCTACAGGCCTTTGTATGATAAGCTTTTCGCAAATGTGTATGCGCTTATGCTTCCTGACGCGATATCCCTTCATTTGAACACCGAAAGCCACGAGGTAAATGTCGTGTTTGACAATCTGGTAGTCGAAGGAGTTCAGATTCCTACAAGCAAAGTATCTGACTTCAGCGCTTTAATGGGTTATTTCAAAGAGAAAGGATTTGTTATCAACCTTGCCATTAATCAAGATGGTAAGATGAGTTTTACATATGCTACCAGGCAGATTAAGGGGTTACTGAGCACAGCGGGAAAGATGCTCGAAGTCTATACATACCACAAGATCAAGGAACTCGGAAGGTTTGACGATCTTGTTAGTAGTTTTGAGATCGACTGGGAAGGTACAGACGTAAAAAGCGAATTCGATTGCATCCTCACCAAAGGATTCCGGACATTGTTTGTAGAATGCAAGGCTCGTAAAGACATTGAACAGAAATTCTATTTCAAACTCCCCAGTTTGGCAGACCGATTTGGAATCAATGCGACGGCTGTATTGATTGCCGATACGCAAGAGAAGAGTTTTTACGACAATGCTCCCGTCAATGCGATGGAACGGACACGTGGTAGAAAGATGGGTGTAGTGACTATTTGGAAATCTGATGAGATTGAGAATATTGGTCAGACGCTACTAAAGGTGGTTAATGGTAATTATGTGGATGAGGAGGGGTAAGCGTATGTATGATCCGAAGCCAATTGATACAAGTGATGTGATATTGCCGGAGGAGTTAATTGCACTGACAGAGAAGATTGCTGAAAATGTTCATGATGTGTGGGCCGCCGGCCGTATTGCCGAGGGGTGGGTATATGGCGAGAAAAAGGACGCTGAAAGGAAAACCACTCCGCTTCTCATTCCCTATGCCGAGTTACCGGAGGCTGAAAAGGACTATGACAGGAACACAGCATTTGAAACGTTGAAGCTGATCGTAAAAATGGGTTATCGCATAGAAAAGAGCAGTTAATCTAAACGATGTTTTTCCAAGGAGGTGTCTTCATGGAATCATTCAATATTCTCGCCGGTGACAGGATAAATCGAGAGATGATTTCTGAGGCGATACAATTAGACAGAATATCTTATGATGATGTGTATCAGCTTCAAGTCGATACCTGTTTTGATTACTTTGAAAAGAATAACGATATCTACATCATGGCTGTAGATAATGAATCCGGTCATGTCATTGGATATATAAATTTCAGCCCGATAAAAGAAGAAGTATATGCAGAATTGGCTTCCGGAAATGTAATCGATACAGTAATTACCGGTGATGATGTGTTGCCTTATGAAGATGGAGTCTGCTACTGGGGTTATTTTTCTTCAATCGTAGTTCACCCAAAGTACAGACAACACGGAATCGCAACTCAAATGCTTCTTTGCTGGTCTGAGCTGGTTTTTCAATTGGCAACAAATCACTCCATTTTTTTCAAGGGAATCGTCGCAGACGCTGTTAGTGATGTCGGTGTTCATCTGCTATCCGAAATGGGGTTTTCTTTTGTCAGGCCATCAATGCACGAATCAAAGATTATGACTTTGAACTTGTTTTCAGAAAATGTTGCTAAATCGAAGTTCAATGATAAAGTGCTGGCCGCTTATAAAGAATACAAGGAAAGGAAGGGTATGTGCGATGCTGTTTAAGTATGACCTTTTCATCTCATATGCGAGTGAGAATAAGGATATAGCAGATTACATTGTAGAACGGATAGAGAGACGGGGATACAGATGCTTTATTGCTCCGCGTGATATCCGAACCGGCGCAGAATACGCAGTTGAAATCATCAGAGGAATAAGCAACTCTACTGCGGTTCTCCTTGTTTTTTCAAGTAAATCGGATAAATCGCACTATGTCCTACGTGAGATCAACTCGGCTGTTTCACGAAACAGACCTATAATTCCTCTGCGAATTGAGGACTTTTTACCTTCGGAAGCGATGGAATTCTATTTAGGTCCTACACATTGGCTTGATGCTTTTCCTGAGATTCTTGACGTCCATTTGGACAAAGTCGTTAACATATTCTCTGGAATGAACAACACCGTTCCAGACTCCAAACGTGACAGTTATAGGATTGCCGGCCCCGAACTGATAAGAATTGCCGAAATCGGGAAAATAGGAATGGACTTTCAGGCTCTAACAATGAAAGAGATAGAAATTGATTATCTGTGCATTCCCTCTGACAGGTATGAGATGAATGATGAAATAGAGGGAACTTTTGACGATTGGAAACAATCAGCCAAGGAGTATGAAAACGATACATCCATTCTACTTGTAAAAAACGATGAAGTCATTGGATATTGCGATATGTATCCGGTAACGGAGGAAGCATACAACGAGTTGATTTCAGGAACTGTAATCATTAGAGATTCCATGATAGATTTGTTCTGCATGGGTGGGACTTTCGACGTTTACATTGCTATGGTCGGCATCGTACCAGAAGAAGCTACACAATCGAATTACCTGATGATATTCGACTGGATCTTTAAACATCTTGATGAGTGGGATGAAAACGATGTTCACGTAGATCATGTGGGGATTTCAGTATACTCAGATATGTTGGAAAAGTTTATAAAACGGTTTGGATTTGAATACAAGGGCTTGAACCCGGCTAAAGGGAGAGTATACGAAACAACGGTGAAGGCGTTAAAGAACAATCTGCTTGTTAAAAAAAGATATCCGAATTTTTGCCGATAATTAGATCTGAGGGTGCTGAAAATGCTACGCGGTGGTTGCTGGATTTTTCTTTCCCATTCAAGCCATGATATAGAAAAGGTACACTTAGTGCGTAATGAATTTGAGCGTCTGGGTCATAATCCGCTTGCTTTTCATCTGAAGTGTCTGTCAACAGATACAGAAGAAGGACAACACGAACTAGATTCATTGATTAATCGAGAGATAGATGCGAGGGAGTGGTTCGTTTTTTGTGAGAGTCCGGCAGTGGCTCAGTCCCAATATGTGAGTAACGAACATGCTTATATCATTAATTCTGGCAAAGATAAAGTCTGGAAGATAGATATGACTGCTGATATAGATTCGATTTTGGATAAGGTGAGAAAAATATGTGCTGATATTGAAGCGTTTGTTTCCTACGACCACCACGACGGGGACAAAATTCAGCCTTTGATAGAAGCGTTAGTGAGTAAAGACTATTCAGTTTGGACGCCGGATGACAACTTGAAACCCGGATACAATTGGGGAAACCAGATTTCTGATGCTATTATCCGCTGCGTATATCAGGGATGTTATATAGTTGTCATTACGCAAGAAAGTGTGAACTCATCGTTTGTGGAACGGGAACTAGCATTTGCTTCATCACAGGGAGCATGGATTGTCCCGATTATCCTTGGAAATCCAGAAATTCCAGATGATATACAAAGTTGGTTGGGTACATATCAGTGTTTGCCTGCAAATCCAAAGAAAGAAGATTTTGCCTGGGTAGTGAACACATTGGAAGATGTGATGAAAAAGAAAATAGCTAATATCTTGGATAATCCATAATCGAAACTATTGGGGTAACAATGATGACGAAAAAGAAACTATTTATAAGCTATAGTCATGAAGACTCGAATAAAGTCAAAAAGTTTGCGCTGCTTTTATCTCTTCACGGCTTCGATTTGTGGATGGATGAAAAAATGTATCTTCTGGCGATAGTTATACAACTAAGATTTTAAACGGAATACATGAATCAGATATTTACTTAGTATTCTTGTCGGCATCATCGTTGAAATCTAAGTGATGTCTACTGAACAACAGCCGATTTTTCTTGCGGCATTGACCAACTGAGCAGCAGCGCCCAAAGCTGCAAAAGCGCATGCTGGATCCTGCGGAGGTTCAGCACCACAATTGACATGGCAATCACGTGCGCAGCCGTTTCTT
>JAEEGL011671028.1_pt1 | contig 32364 bp, 28 predicted proteins | sample 9134231 | NCBI WGS metagenome assembly JAEEGL01 (sample SAMN16246548, study PRJNA631951) | gut metagenome | biome: gut microbiome; feature: rumen; material: fiber-attached | host: Bos | place: Iran: Karaj | collected 2018-10 | reverse complement strand
TGATGCATATTTCAGCGGAAAAGAACCTGACTTCATGCCGCCGATCAGCCTGCACACCACACCGTTCCGCAAAGCTGTCTATGATATACTCCTCACGATACCTTACGGGCATACCATGACATACGGAGAGATCGCAAATAACATTGCAACGCAAAAAGGCATTGAGCGGATGTCAGCACAGGCAGTCGGCGGAGCGGTCGGGCATAATCCGATTGCGATTATCATTCCCTGTCACAGAGTCATCGGAGCAGACGGCAGCCTGACGGGATACGCCGGCGGACTGGACAGAAAGATCAAGCTATTGGAGTACGAAGGCATCATCATTTCCGATCAACATAATCAACGATAGAAACAAGCGCCGAGCATGAAAACTCGGCGCTGTTCTATTATGTGATAAACTGATGAAATTTTGGTGTAAAGTTGCCGCACTCCAACGCATTCAAAGAGAAGCGAAAGCGCCTTATTGCGTACCTTGTACGCAATCGCTGAAAGATGCCCGTAAGGTTAGCTTCTGTAAAAACGCGAAAACACGTCATTTCTAAACAGTTAAGTGTTCCCGTTCGGGAACGGTGAAAACTTGATTTTCTCCAAAATATAGTTCATAATATAGATAGGCACAGAAAGTTACAGATCACTGCATCGTCCGTGGCAAGCATGATTCGTACCGCTCCCGAAAGCTCGGTGATATTCATCTTCAAAAAAACTTATATCTAACCGTTTTTCATAATCCGTCATATTCAACAAGCTGCAAAAATGGCGTAAAACCGTTATCTTCCATTTTGGGGTGCTCACAGAATACCAGTCACTGCGATGAGATACTGAGAGATGCCATATCACAAAAGGGACTTTTTCTACCACGGGCAAAATCTTTGTAGGTTCATCGAATGGACAAGCATAGCTTTCTGCGCTATACTGTATACAGATGTCAGCGGAAATCAGATATTCATCGGTGACAAATACGGTTTTTTATGATTTTCCGTTCTACCAAAATGCGTGTGTTTCATCATTATGCACAAATAGGGGAAAATCTGGAAACTGCGTAGATGCGTTGTTAGGAAAAAAACAGAAGGATAAAAACGGACTTTAACGGACTAAAACGGGATGAACCACAAAAGACTTCCGTCTTCCGTCCGAAAATCTTTGTAGTTTCATCGAATAGACAAACATTGCCATCTGCGCTATACTGTATACAGAAACCAACAGAAAGCCACATAAACTGGCTTATGTTTGGCGGCAATCACTCTTATCGTGAGAGCGGTTGCTTATAAAAGCATCTTGACAACAGAATATGAAGCATGATTCGTTTGTTTTCCGAATTCTTTCGCTCCGAAAGGAGAATCACTATGGATAGAAATATATCGATCAGCCAGGCTTACAAGACAATGTACAGAGACTATCCCGAAGTGGTCGGGGTAAAGGACATCAGCCAGATGCTTGGCATCAGCCCGAAAAGGGTACGGCAGCTTGTTCAGGAGAATAAACTTCCCTGCATCCCTGATAACAGGACGATAAAGGTCGCAAAGCTCTTTGTGATAGATTACATCCTGCAAGGCGCACAAATCTGAGCGGGTAGAAATATCCATTGCGCCGAAAAATCATAAAGTTGGTAGAAATCACTTGTATTTGCCGTGCGACTGCGCTACAATAGAGTAGTCAACAGCAGACTTTTCTACCGCTTTCAGCATAGGAGGTATATCAAATGAAAGCAAGTCTGCCTTTTAAGTACATCATCACAAGCAAAAACGGAAAGCAGTATGTGGTCTTTGATTTCAAGGACGATAATGGCGAACGCAGGCGCAAATGGGTAAGTACAGGTCTGAGCGAAAAGTGTACCAAGAAAGCACTGGCAGCAAAGGTCGAGGAAATCATCGGTGCATTCTATGAGGACTTTCTCTCCGGCAAGGCGACTAAAGCCAAACACAAGAGAGCAGACCGCACGGTCGTGAGTGCCAAGGCACTTGCGGAAGGCGTTGCTGTAAGAGCAGGAAACTGTCTGTTTGTGGACTTCCTGAGCCATTGGCTCGACACTGTAAAGCCTACGATTGCATACACGACGTATTGTAGCTACATGGGCTGTATCCAGAAGGTCAATAACTATTTCAACGAGAAATACCCTGAGCTGCTCTTGTGCGAGATTACGCCTTTACAGATTCAGCAGTTTTACAACGATATGTACAACAGCGGTCTGACAGGCAATACGGTCAAGCACTACCACGCCAATCTTCACAAAGCTCTGAAATATGCGGTAAAGATGGATATGCTTAGTTCTAATCCTGCCGATAAGGTAGAACTGCCGAAATTGGAAAAATACAAGGCGTGTTTTTACAGCAAGGAGGAACTGAACAAGCTTCTTGAGGTATTCAAGGGTGACAGAATGGAGCTTGTCGTTCATATTGCAGCCTACTACGGACTCCGCAGAAGCGAAGTCATCGGTCTGAAGTGGGATGCGATCGACTTTGAGAATAAGACGATCAAGATCTGCCGCAAGGTCACGAGCCGGAATGGTTCAGGTCATGAGGAAATCATGGTGGACAATACCCTGAAAACAGAAGCAAGTGTGAGAACGCTCCCTCTGATTCCGCACATTGAGCGGATGCTCAGAGAACAGCAGCAGAAAGAGGAGATGTATTCCAAGCTCCTGAAATCCGGTTTTGACAGAACCTATGAGGGCTTTGTGTGCCGTGATGCATACAGTAAGTTGATCACGCCGAACTTCGTCAGCGATCATTTCAAGAACATGGTCAGGAAATATGGTCTCAGGAAACTGCGGTTCCATGACCTGCGACACAGTTGTGCCAGTCTTTTGCTTGCAAACGGAGAGTCCATGAAAGCCATCCAGGATTGGCTCGGACACTCGACATTTAACGTAACTGCGAATTTTTACAGTCATCTCGATTACTCGTCAAGGATTTCCTCGGCAGAAACCATTGCAAGAGTCCTCGGCGATGATGACGATGAAAATGAAGAAAACGAAAAAATCGCAGGCTCTGTGTAAGAACCTGCGACCGTGAAACAATCGAAAATACGCTCAAACAGGAGCAAAAAAAGCGATAACTCCCACACATCGCTGTATGGGAGTTATTACGGAAGTCGGCACTGCCGACTGGTGCCGGTGGCGGGGGTCGAACCCGCACCCTGTTGCCAGGACCAGATTTTGAGTCTGGCACGTCTGCCAATTCCATCACACCGGCTTACCGGATTAGTATATCATATTTCGGTTTTTTTGTCAATCCCTGCAAGCTGAAAATCCGGAGGATTCGGCGCGGATTTTGTCGTATGTGCAAAAATGCGGATTGCCCACTTGCATAATCGGATAAAAAGTAGTATAATAGGAAAAGCAAAAATTTATTTCCCGTTCAGACGCACACAGGAGGCAAAGAAATATGTGTGGAATAGTTGGCTTTTCGAGCCGGATTGACAATGCGGAGGCAGTTCTCGAAGAAATGATGGATCGCATTCGTCACCGCGGACCCGATGCCGGCGGAAAGTATCTCAATGGGGAGATCGCACTTGGACACCGCCGTCTTTCGATTATTGATATCACAGAGCAGGGCGACCAGCCCATTTTTAACGAAGACCGATCAATGGTGCTCGTCTTCAACGGTGAAATTTACAATTATCAGGAGATCCGTGCAGAGCTGCTTGCAGCCGGACACATCTTCAAAACAGAGACCGATTCCGAGGTGCTGATTCACGGCTATGAGGAATACGGCACAGACCTGCTGAACAAGCTGCGCGGCATGTTCTCATTCGTCATCTGGGATGAGAACAAAAAGGAGCTCTTCGGCGCAAGAGATTTCTTCGGCATCAAGCCGATGTACTATGCGCAGATGGGCGGCAGCTTCCTTTTCGGCAGCGAGATCAAGTCGTTTCTGCCGCATCCGGATTTCAAAAAGGAGCTGAATACCGAGGCGCTGGAGCAGTATCTCACCTTCCAGTATTCCCCGACGGAGGATACCTTCTTCAAGGGCGTCAAAAAGCTGCCCGCAGCGCATTATTTCCTCTGGAAGGACGGTCAGCTGACCGTGCAGCGCTACTGGGATGTGCATTTTGAGGCGGATGAAGCACCGCTGCTCGGCGACTGGGTCAAGACCATTTCCGAGACCTTCCATGACTCTGTCCGTGCGCATAAGATCGCGGATGTCGAGGTCGGCAGCTTCCTTTCCTCGGGTGTGGATTCCAGCTATGTGGCAGCCGTTGCAAATGTGGATAAGACCTTTACGGTCGGCTTCGGCAGCGATGAGAAATACAATGAGATCGGTTGGGCAAAACGCTTCTCCCGTGCAATCGGCAAGGAGAATTACAGCCATGTGATTACGCAGCAGGAATACTGGGATGTGCTCCCGAAGATTCAGTATCAGATGGATGAACCGCTTGCCGATCCTTCCTGCATTGCGCTGTATTTTGTCTGCAAGCTGGCGGCGGAGCAGGTCAAGGTTGTGCTTTCCGGCGAGGGTGCAGACGAGCTTTTCGGCGGCTATAATGTCTACAGTGAGCCGGACGGTACATGGTATGACAAGCTGCCCATGGGACTGCGGCGCGGCGTTGCAAATGCGGCGAGTGTACTGCCTGCAAAACGCGGCGTGAATTTCCTTGTCCGCAAGGGCAGAACGCTCGAGGAGCGTTTCATCGGCAATGCTTATATGTTTACGCCTGCCGAGCGCAAGGCGCTGCTGAAAATCGAGACCGGCGCGCCCGATCCGACCGCCGTCACAAAGCCCTTCTATGACAAGGTCAGCGATCAGGATGCCGTCACGAAGATGCAGTATCTCGATCTGCATCTCTGGATGACCGGCGATATTCTGCTGAAAGCGGATAAAATGAGCATGGCGCATTCGCTGGAGCTGCGCGTGCCGTTCCTGGATAAAGAGCTGATGCATGTTGCAGAGCAGATTCCGACCAGATTCCGCGTGACGCACAGCGTTCCGACGGATGACCATACGCCCTATACGACAAAATACGCGATGCGGCTTGCGGCAAAACGCGACACGCCGCCCGAGACCGCCGATACCGCTGCGAAAAAGAAGCTCGGATTTCCGGTTCCGATCCGTGTCTGGCTGAAACAGGATGACTGCTACAATACCGTCCGGACGGCATTTGTCTCGCAGGATGCGGAGCAGTTCTTCCATACGGATAAGCTGGTCGAGCTGCTGGATAACCATAAAAACGGCAAGGGCGATTACAGCCGCAAGATCTGGACGGTGTACATGTTCCTTGTCTGGTATAAGGTCTATTTCGGTGACAGTGCCGCATAAGAGGTGTCAGGATGCGTAATGCTGAAATATATCACGCGATGCCGGAAAACGGTCTGACAGATATCTGGCTGCCGGAAATGGAGTTCCTGCCGCCGGATCAGGCAGAATACCGGAAATCGCTCTGGCAGGATACGCTGGAAATGGATGAGCTGACTGTTTTTGCGGTTGACGGCTACGGCGATATGTTTGCATGGAGACCGGATGACAGTGTCGTGTTTATAGAGACCGACACCGGAACATGCACGGAATATGCCTCCTGTCTGCCGGATGCAGTCTTCCGGCGCATCATTGAGTTTGCAAACGGAGACTATACCGAAATGTGCTCCGATGCCTATAAAGCCGGTCTGGATGCGGATGAAGCAGAGGACTGTATTTCAGAGCGTGATGCGGTCGGATTGCTGAAGCAGTATCAGAGCGCATTCGGTAACTATTTTTCACAGGACAAAAAGGAGTATATAGACAGCCTCATACAGCACGGCTTTCTGCCGGATTGCAATGCCTTTTTATATGAGGAGCAAATGATCAGCGTAATTCGTGATCTGCTGCATGTGAATACAGCAGAAAGCGTCAGCATCAGACGGAAAAGCTGCTGATTCTGAATCAAATAAAAACGCCGGAGGTAAAAACTATGAGCGAGCATCCCTATTCGCATCTGATTGACCTGAATGACTACCCTGTCGAATGGTGGAACAAGGTCATTTCGCTCGGCGCTTCGATCTATGCGCATCCGCAGCGCTATGTGCAGGCATGTGCCGGAAAGATCATGGCGACGCTGTTCTATGAGCCCTCCACGCGGACGCAGATGAGCTTTCAGTCTGCGATGATCCGGCTGGGCGGCAGTATCATCGGCTTTGATAATCCGATGAGCAGCTCGGTTTCCAAGGGCGAGAATATCAAGGATACGACAAAGGTCGTCAGCAGCTATTCGGATATTCTGATTATCCGGCATCCGCTGGCAGGTACAGCAAAGGCGGCTGCGCTGACGGCGGAGTGTCCGGTCGTCAATGCGGGCGACGGCGGACATCTGCACCCGACGCAGACGCTGACCGATCTGCTGACGCTGAAAATGGAAAAGGGTAGGCTCGATCATCTGACCGTCGGTCTCTGCGGCGATCTGCTCTACGGGCGCACGGTGCATTCGCTCTGCAAGGCGCTCTCCTGCTATCCGGAAAACAAATTTGTGCTGATCTCGACGCCGGAGCTCCAGATTCCGGAATATATCATCAAGATTCTGCGCGATTCGGGCTGTGAATACCGGCTGGAATCCTCGCTCGATGAAGCAATCGGCGATCTCGATGTGCTCTATATGACGCGCATTCAGAGAGAGCGCTTTGCTTCACAGGCAGAGTATCTGGCGCAGAAGGATGTCTACCGCCTGACAACAGAGAAAATGAAGCGCGCAAAGGATGATCTGGTCGTGCTGCATCCGCTGCCGCGTGTCGATGAGATTGAGATTGCCGTAGACGACGATCCGCGTGCAATGTACTTCAAGCAGGCAAAATACGGCATGTATGTCCGCATGGCGCTGATCCTGCGCCTGCTCGAAAGCGAAAAGCCCGCGGCGCTGCTGCGCGGTGTCCGGCGCGATGATGTCTGCTGTGTCAATCCGAAGTGCATCACGGCGCAGGAGCATTATCTGCCGCATCAGTTTACAGAGATCGGCGGCAGGACGGTCTGCGAATTCTGTGAGGAGGCTGCCGTTCCGGCAGAGCTGACCGGCGCGCACAGATAATTTTCAAACGAAAGCGGAGCGTGCGTTTCTGTCGGATCGGACAGAAGCGCGCGCTTTTTATATACACTGCCGTTTTGAAGGATGTATTGACATAACAGCGGCACTGCCGGCTTGACGAAACGGGCGGAGTGTGGTATAATGGGAAAGATCATAAGGTTTTGCGAAGCCAGAACCTGAATAACCGGAAGGAGCAAGGCAATATGCTGCTTTATAATTCGCTCACGCATCAGAAAGACGAATTCCAGACAAGAGAGCCGAATCGGGTCAAGATGTATACCTGCGGTCCGACTGTCTATCACTTTGCGCATATCGGCAACCTGCGCACTTATATGATGGAGGATGTTCTCGAAAAATATCTGACCTATGCAGGCTATCAGGTCATGCGTATCATGAATATCACGGACGTCGGTCACCTCACCTCGGACGGCGATACCGGCGATGACAAAATGCTCAAGGGCGCAAAGCGTGAGCATAAGACCGTCATGGAGATTGCGAAGTTCTATACGGATGCATTCTTCGCGGACTGCGAAAAGCTCAATATCAAAAAGCCGGAGTATATCCAGCCCGCAACAGGCTGCATTCCGGAGTATATCCATATGATCGAAACGCTGCTGCAAAAGGGCTATGCCTATGAAGCGGGCGGCAATATCTATTTCGATACCTCGAAGCTCGAGCAGTATTACCGCTTCCATGATTTCAAGGAAGAGGACCTGGAGGTCGGTGTGCGCGAGGGCGTCGAAGGCGATGAGAACAAGCGCAATAAGGCGGATTTTGTGCTCTGGTTTACGAAGTCGAAATTCGACGATCAGGAGCTCAAATGGGAAAGCCCGTGGGGGCTTGGCTATCCGGGCTGGCATATCGAGTGTTCCTGCATCAGCATGAAGTTTGCCGGCGAATATCTTGATCTGCACTGCGGCGGCATCGACAATGCATTCCCGCATCATACGAATGAGATCGCGCAGAGTGAGGCGTATCTCGGACATCCGTGGTGCCCGCAGTGGTTCCATGTTCTGCACCTGAACGATGAGACCGGCAAGATGAGCAAATCCAAGGGCGAATTCCTGACCGTTTCCCTGCTGGAGCAGAAGGGCTTTTCGCCGCTTGCATACCGCTTCTTCTGCATGCAGTCACATTACCGCAAAACGCTCGTATTTTCGTGGGAAAACCTCAAAAATGCGCAGACTGCATATGATAAGCTGATCGCAAAGATCAGGACGCTCCTTGATACGCAGGATGCCGTTGACGATGCGAAGAAGGCAGAGCTGCTCGGTGCATTCACCGCGGCAATGGACAATGACCTCAATACCGCACAGGCAATCACCGTGCTCTATGATGTCCTCAAGGCGGATACAACCGCTGCGACAAAGCTCGCCTGCGTCGCGGAGATCGACAGGGTGCTTTCGCTGAATCTGATTGAGAATGCAAAGGCGCTCGGCGCAGAGGATGCCGCACAGGAGATTCCGGCAGAGGTGCTCGCACTCGTCGAGCAGCGCAAGGAAGCGCGTAAGGCGAAGGATTTTGCACAGGCGGATGCGCTCCGCGATCAGATCGCAGCGCTCGGCTGGCAGATCCGCGAGACCCGTCAGGGCACCGAGATCACAAAGATTTCATAAGAAAGATAAGCCGCTCTATTCAAGCTGTTATGCTGAATCGGGCGGCTTGTTTTGCGGCAGAAGAACTGCAATCGTAATAAATCAGAAATTGCGGGCTCCGCTGAAAAATGCTTGACAAAACAGGGGTTTTGCAGTATACTATATACTGTATTGTTATGCGAGATTGCATGACTGCCATTATTTCTATATATGAAAGGAATCCTGAAAACTATGGAATGGACAGGTCTTAATGAGCTGCGCGAGAAATATCTCTCTTTCTTCGAGAGCAAGGGACATACCCGCATGGACAGCGCTTCTCTGATCCCGAAGGGTGACAACTCCCTGCTTCTGATCAATTCCGGCATGGCGCCGCTGAAAAAATATTTTCTCGGACAGGCGGTTCCGCCCAATGTCCGTGTGACAACCTGCCAGAAGTGCATCCGCACGCCGGATATCGAGCGCGTCGGCAAGACCGCCCGCCACGGTACATTCTTCGAGATGCTCGGCAACTTCTCCTTCGGCGAATATTTCAAGCACGAGGCAATCGCATGGGCTTGGGAATTCCTGACCGGTACGCTTGCCATTCCGGCAGATAAGCTCTGGATTACTATTTTCGAGAGCGATGACGAGGCGGAGCAGATTTGGGAGAAAGAGATCGGCATTCCGCACGAGAGAATCATCCGTCTGGGCAAGGCGGATAATTTCTGGGAGCACGGCTCCGGTCCGTGCGGTCCCTGCTCCGAGATTCACTTTGACCGCGGCGAGGCTTACGGTCCGTTCGAGAGCTTCGAGCAGGCAAGTGACTGCGACCGCGTCATCGAAATCTGGAACCTCGTGTTCTCGCAGTTCGACAGCGACGGCAAGGGTCACTATGCCGAGATGAAGAACAAGAATATCGACACCGGTATGGGACTCGAGCGTCTGGCATGCGTCATGCAGGGCGTTGACAACCTCTTTGAGGTCGATACCGTTCAGAATATCATGAAGCATATCTGCAAGGTCGCAGGCATCACCTATCATGAGGATGAAAAGAAGGACGTCTCGCTCCGTGTCATCACCGACCATATCCGTTCGACCGTTTTCATGATCGGCGACGGCATTACGCCGGCAAACGAGGGCAGAGGCTATGTCCTCAAGCGCCTGCTCCGCAGAGCTGCGCGTCACGGCAGACTGCTCGGCATCAATGAGCCGTTCCTCTATCAGGTCGCGGAAACTGTCATTCAGGAGAATGCCTGCGCATATCCGGAGCTGAAGGAGAAGCAGGAGCTCATTACAAAGATTATCCGCCACGAGGAGGAGAGCTTTGCCCGTACAATCGACCGCGGCACAGAGCTCCTCGGCTCCTCGATCAATGCACTCAAGGCTGCAAAGCAGACCGTGATCGACGGCGAGACCGCATTCAACCTCAGCGATACCTACGGCTTCCCGATTGATCTGACAATCGAAATGGCAGCCGAGCAGGGCATGACTGTCGATGAGGAAGGCTTCCGCCGCTGCATGGAGGAGCAGAAGCAGCGCGCAAGAGCAGACCGTGCCTCGAAGGTCAAGACCTCGTGGGGCGGCAATGCAGCCGTTCCGAAGGGGCTCGCAAAGACCGAATTTACCGGCTATACCGAGACCGAGGGTGAGGCAAAGATTCTTGCAATCCTCTCGGACGGCAAGGCTGTTGATACACTCGAAGCAGGCGCAGATGGCGTTCTGATTCTCGACCGCACCCCGTTCTATGCAGAGAGCGGCGGTCAGGTCGGCGATACCGGTGAAATTTCCGGCGACGGCACCTTCTCCGTCGGCGATACCCAGAAGGGCGGCGACGGACAGTTCCTGCATATGGGTACGCTCGAGCAGGGTACGCTCAAGGTCGGCGATACCGTTACCGCAAAAATCGACATCAAGCGCCGCAAGGCGATTATGCGCAACCACACCGCAGCGCATCTCCTTCAGGCTGCACTGCGCAAGGTGCTCGGCGATCATGTCCATCAGGCAGGTCAGCTCGTCAATGCAGACCGCTGCCGCTTCGATTTCTCCCATTTCTCCGGCATGACGGTACAGGAGCTGCACCGCGTCGAGGAGCTGCTCAATGAGGAGATCATGAACGCACTGTCTGTTTCGACCGAGGAGATGCCGATTGACGAGGCAAAGAAGCTCGGCGCAATGGCACTGTTCGGCGAGAAGTACGGCGATGTTGTCCGTGTTGTCCGCGCAGGCGATGATTCGATTGAATTCTGCGGCGGTACGCATGTCAGCAATACCGCAGAGATCGGTCTCTGCCGCATCGTTTCGGAGAGCTCCGTTGCGGCAGGCGTCCGCAGAATCGAGCTTGCAACCGGCGGCAATGTCCTGAAAATGATGCAGGAGCAGGAGCATACGCTCAATGAGACCGCACGCATCCTCAAGGTCACAAATCCGGTCGAGCTGCCGGAAAAGGCGACCGCGATTGTCAATGAGACCCGCAACCTGATCCGTGAGGTCGAATCGCTGACCGCGAAGCTCGCAAACAGCCAGCTCACCGATATCTTTGCAGGTGCAAAGGAAATCGGCGGCATCAAGATCGTTTCCGCAATGCTGACCGACGTCAAGCCGGATGCACTGCGTTCGCTCGGCGACCAGATTCGTGATGAAGAAGAAAATGTCATTGCACTGCTCGCAGGCGTCAACGGCGACAGCGGCAATTTCTGCTGCGTCTGCTCGAAGAGTGCCGTCGCAAAGGGCGCGCATGCCGGCAAGATCATCCAGCGTGTCGCTGCAATCACCGGCGGCAAGGGCGGCGGACGTCCGGACAGCGCAATGGGCAGCATCGGCAAGAGCTATATGGTCGATGAAGCACTCAGCATGCTCCAGAGCATTGCAGGTGAATTCCTGAAATAAGATTGTTCCGGTTCCGGAGAGGGTTCCGCCTTCTCCGGCGCCGAAGGAAAAAAGGAGGATTATTATGGATTGTCTGTTCTGCAAAATCATTGCCGGTGAGATTCCGAGCGCAAAGGTTTATGAGGACGAATTTGTCTATGCGTTCAAGGATATCAACCCGATTGCACCGCTGCATTATCTCTTTATCCCGAAGCAGCATATTTCCGGTGCATCTGCGATTACCGAGGAGAATGCGGAGATCGTCGGAAAGATTTTCACCGCGATTGCAAAGGTTGCTGCGCAGGAAAAGCTGGATTCCGGCTTCCGCGTCATTACAAACTGCGGCGATGATGCCGGTCAGACGGTTCCGCACCTGCATTTTCACCTGATTGCAGGGCAGAAAATGGGCTGGTCCGCCGATCAGGGTGTGTGAAGGAGACTGAAACGCGGCAGGCGAAGGCTTTGCCGGCTGTTTCGGCAATTCTGCAAAAAATGAAACGAGCCGGCAGCAGAACCTGTCTTTGCGGCGTGGAATGCTTTACGCTTGCATGGACCGCGGGTCTGCTGGCGGCTTTTCTGTCCGATCTGCGCGTTCTGATTCTGCTGTTTGCAGCGGGCATAGCGGTGATGCTGCGCCTGACGCGGAAGGAGCGGCTTTGGCTGTTGCTCGGCGCGGTACTCGGTGCGGCGGTCTGGCTGCGGTATGATGCAGCAGTGCGTCAGCCGATGCTGAAGCTCGACGGCGAAAAGGTCGTATGTACGGGCAGAATCACAAATACGCGCACGCTGCCGCATGACCGTGCGGTTTATACGCTGCGGACCGGTCTGAACGGGCACCGTATCTCGCTGGAATGGTATGCGGATTCTGATATACCGCCGATGCAGATCGGCGAGACCGTGACGCTTGACGCAGAGCTGACGCGCATCCGCGAAGATTACCGCTATCATACAGCGCAGTATCAGGCTGGCAAGGGCAGATATCTCCGTATTTACGATGCAACCTTGACGCACCGTGAACCGGCATCCGGGTTTTCCTTCGCGCGGACGCTGCATGCATACCGGCAGCGCATCACGGGTCAGATTCTTGCGGCACTGCCCGAGGCGGAGGCGGGACTGATCTGCGCGATACTCTTCGGCGACAAGCTGATGCTGCCGGACGATACCGCAGCGGCATTCCGCGCGGCAGGCATCGGGCATATTACGGTCGTTTCCGGTCTGCATCTGGTCTTCTTTTGCAGTGTGCTGGCGTGGATGCTCCGGCGGCTCGGCGTATCGGCAAGAGACATCTGTCTGCTGCATATTCCGGCGATTCTGCTGTTTATTCTGCTCGCGGACCCGTCGGTTTCCGAGGCGCGCGCCGCAGTGATGCTGATGCTTTCGCAGTCGGCGGCACTGTTCGGGCGCAGGAGTGATACGCTGCGTTCGCTCTGTATTGCGATGTTTCTCTGTACGCTGACTGCGCCCTATGTAATCGGCTCGGTGTCATTCTGGCTGTCGGTCTCGGGTGTATTCGGCATCGGCGTACTGGCGCCGTATATGACAAAGCATGTTTCCGGCAGCAGGATAAAGAGAGATTTTCTCAGTCTCTGCTGTGTTTCCGCCGCGATCTTTCCGGCATCGGTGCTGCTCTGCGGACAGTCCTCACTGCTTGCACCGGTCTGCAATCTGCTGATTCTGCCGCTTTGCATCGCGGTCGTATATTTCGGGTTTTCGCTGCTGCTGACCGGCGGTCTGACGGGCTTTCTGCTGCCTGTGACCGGCATGCTCTGCCGTTTGATCCGGTATGCTGCGGGCGCGGCAGCCCGTCTGCCGTTTTCGCAGATTGTGATATGCAGCGGAACGGTGCGGCTGGTGATCGTGCTTGCTATGGTGTTTCTGCTGTATCTGATGTTCTGCGGGATTCCGCAGAAGCCGCTGGCTGCCGGAATGCTCGGCGCGGCGGTTCTGATTGCCGGATTCTCGCTGGCTTTGCGGATACAGTCGCAGCGGGAAATGCGGATTGCCGTCCTCGGCGGCAGCAAACAGGCAGTCGCCGTGATTTCGGCAGAGGGCAGAACAATCATCGCCGATCTGACGGATACGCCGCGCAATGCACAGTATGCGGCGCGGTATCTCGAGGAGAACGGCATCGCGCGGGCGGACAGCTTGCTGCTCAGCGGGATGCGTGCCGCGGCAGGCTATCAGCAGGAGCTTTCCGGTATCCGGACAGAGGCAGTCCTGCTCCGCCATGCGCAGAGCTGGCGTGCGGACGGCATGGTCTGCGGCAGGATACCCGTATTCTGCGAGGCGGAAACCGTCACGCTTTCCGGCGAAGGGTTCTCTGCGGAAATCTCAGATGATACGGTGATTCTGCAATGGCGCGGGCGGCAAATCCGCATTTGTACGGAAGATGCGCAGTCCGATGCGGATGCAGACGCCGTCATCCGATACGGTGCGCAGGAATGTGAGATCACACTGCACGGCAGAACCTACAGCGGAAACAACCTGCTGCTGCGGTTTGCAAAGGACGGCAGCTGCGGCGTATCATCTGCCGGATAAGGATTATTATGATTATACTGATCACAGGCGCTTCGCATACGGGCAAAACGCTTCTTGCGCAGAAGCTGCTTGAAATATATCATATCCCGTATCTCTCGCTGGATCATCTGAAAATGGGGCTGATCCGGAGCGGAAAGACCGATCTGACGCCATATGATGACGAGGAACTGACGGGATATTTATGGGGCATTGTAAAAGAAATGATCAAAACGGCGATCGAGAATCAGCAGAATCTGATTGTCGAGGGCTGCTATATTCCGTTTGAATGGCAGCAGAGCTTTGATGCTGCATATCGGAAGGAGATTCGGTATGTCTGTCTGGTGATGAGCGAAGCCTATATCCGCAGTCATTTCGATGAGATCATCAGACATGAGAACGCGATCGAAAAACGGCTGCCGGATCCGGAAATCACGGAGAAAATGCTGATCCGGGAGAATCTGGATGTACAACGGCGATGCAGACGATCCGGACTTGACTATATCCTGATTGATCAGGCTTACGATATAGATGCGATTGCCGGCATCATCATAAACTGAAATACAGAACGGAGGTGTCCTGATATGGCAAAGCTCGCGGCAAATGATCTGCTGCGCGAAATCGGCTCGGAGAATCCGCCGCAGCTGGTGTTCTTATGCGGCGAGGATACGCTGACCGTCGCGCAGACGGAGAAGAAAATCCTCAAAAAGCTGACGGACGGTGACGCGCTCTCCGATACCGCATTCGACGGGCAGGCTGTCGATCTCGACCGGCTTGCGGACGCCTGCTCGTTCTGTCCGATGTTTCAGCCCTATAATGTGATTCTGCTGCGCGATTTCGATGCGGATGTGCACAATCCCTCAGCGATTGATACGATGCTCGAAATCTTCGGGAATATCGCGCCGCGTGCGGTCGTGCTGATTGTCATGCGCGCACTCCCCTGCTATGAGGTCAAGCGCAATGCACCGGTTTATCTGCCGAAATACAAAAAGCTGATGTCCTTCTTTGAGAAGCAGGGCGTGCTGTGCATCTGTGAGAAGCGCAATGCGATTCAGCTCGGGAAATGGATTCAGGATCAGGCGAAAAAAACCGGCACCGAAATCAGCCGGCAGCTTGCGGAGGAGCTTGCAAACCGCTGCCTCTGCGATACGACGCTGATTCATTCGGAAACGGAGAAGCTGCTTGCCTGTGCGGACGGCGGCGAGATCACAAAGGAAATGCTCGACGATCTGACGGCATCGCTGCCGGATGCAGATGCCTTCCGGCTTGCAAGAGCCGTCACCGGCGGAAACGGTACGGCGGCATTCCGGCTGCTGCGCGATCTGACGGCGAAATCGGAGGACGCAAAAACGATTCTCGGACTGCTCTCTGTTCTGAGCACGACCTTCATCGACCTCTACCGTGCCAAGCTCGGGCAGGGTGCCGCAAAGCAGACGGAGGCAGTCGCTGCGGATTTCGGCTATCCGAAGAACCGTGAATTCGCCGTCCGGAATGCGATGCGCGACTGCGGCTCAATGACCGTTCCGCAGCTCAGAACCTGTATCCGTATTCTGCGCGAGACCGATAAAAGCTGTAAATCCACACGCACCGCGCCGCGTTTGCTGCTGGAGCAGGCGGTCGTCCGGATGCTGAATGTCCGCCGCGACGGGACGGAGGCTGCCGGATGAAGCCGCGCCGCAAGATCACACCGGCGATTGTCGTCGAGGGAAAATATGACAAGATCCGGCTGGAATCCATGGTCGATGCGGTCATTCTCGTGACGGGCGGATTCCGCATCTACCACAATACCGATCAGCTCGCACTGATCCGGTATTACGCCGAGACTACCGGCATCGTCATTCTGACCGATGCAGATGCAGCCGGATTTCAGATTCGCAGCTATCTCAAAAGCACGATCCGCACCGGTACGATCTATCATGTGTATATTCCGGGCATTCACGGCAAGGAGCACCGCAAGCGGCTGCCCTCTGCGGAGGGTCTGCTCGGCGTCGAGGGCATGGATTCCGATACGCTGATGCTGGCGCTGGAGCGCGCCGGCGTATTCGATGCAGAACCGCGCAGACGGGGCGATATCACGCCCGTGATGCTATATGAATGCGGGCTGACCGGTGCGCCGGACTGTACTGCAAGGCGCGCAGCGCTGCTGCAAGCGATGCATCTGCCGCCGCATCTTTCGGTCAAGGGGCTCTGTGAGGTGCTCTCGACCATGACGGATGCCGAAAATCTGGATGCCCTGCTTGCGGAATATCTGCCGGAGGAGGTGCAGCCATGACCTTTGCCTCGCTTCCGATGATTCTCTATGTGCTGCCGCTGTTTGTGATTCTGACGGCGATTGTTCCGGCGCAGTGGAAGGCATGCGTACTGGCGCTCGGCGGACTCGCTGCGGTCTGGATGACCGGCGGTTTTCCGGCGCTGATTCTGCTGCTGATCTCGGTCAGCGCGACATGGCTGATTATCCGCTTGCAGCCGAAAAAATCCGACGCGCATCATCACCGCGCGGAGCTCTGGCTCTATGCCGGCATCGGAATTCAGGCAATCCTGCTGCTGCTCGGCAGACTGATGCTCGATGATCTGACGATTGTGCCGCTCGTGATGTGTGCGATGCAGGGCGCGGAATGCATGTCTGATCACGCAAACAACCGCTTTCATAAACCGGCGCTGTTTTCCTTTTTCTGCTATCAGTGTGATATGACGCGGCTGCCTGCCGGTCCTGTCCTGCGATATGAAACCGCAGAGCAGCTTCGCGCAGCGCGTCAGGTGACCGCACACCGCGTCGGCGAGGGCGCATCGGGCTGTATCAGGGGACTGTTTCAGCTTGTCTGTCTGGCGCTGCCGATGTTCCGGATGCAGGATGCGCTGAAAACCGGTACGGTGCTGCATTCCTCTGCGGATGCCGTGTTTGCCGCGCTGAGCTTTTATTTCAGTCTGTATTACGGCATGAAAGGAACGGCGCAGATCGGGCAGGGACTTGCACTGATGCTCGGCTACCGCTATCCGGACAGCTTTGACAGTCCGGTTCTTGCGGATTCGCTGCATGATTTCCGCAGGCGCTTTCTGACGCCGCTCTATGACTGGACGGAGCGTGTACTTTATCTCGAAAACGGCGTAACCGATGCAGGAGCCTATTTTGCGCGGATGTCGCTGGTGCTCGGCGGACTCGGAATCATATTCGGCAGAGGCGGTGCCGGTCTGCTCTGGGGTGTGCTCGCGGCGGTGCTGCTGACGGCGGAGCATGTCCGCCGCGGCAAAAAGCGCTATACGCTGCCGACCGGTGCGCGGCGGGTGCTTGTCGGTGCGACGGTGCTTTTCGGTGTCGGACTGCTGCGCGGCAGAAGCATTATCGAGTGCTTTGCATTTTATGCGGCACTGCTCGGCATCAACGGCATCATGCTGAGCGATACGGCAGCCTATCTGATGAGAGAAAACTGGCTGATTCTGTTACTTTGTTCGGCAGGAATGTTTCCGCTGCGGAAGCTGCTGCACCGCCTGCCGACGGGAAAACCGCTGCGCTTTGTGCGGACAGCGGTCAAGGGTGCGGCGGAGCTGCTCATGCTGCTCTGGGCATATTCGGAGCTGCTGAGCCGGTATCTCAGAAGCTGAAAACAAGAAAGGAAGTTATCCCCCGTATGGAACAGTTTACCCCACAGGATTTTGAAATCTATGATATGCATGCGCATATTTTTCCGGACAAGATCAGCGAGAAGGCAACGCTTTCAATCGGCAAATTCTATGATATCAGCATGGCGTTTTCAATCGGTGATCCGTCGCATCTGCTCGAGGCGGAGCAGCGGATCGGTACAAAGCGGATGCTGGTCTGCTCGGTTGCGACGACACCGAAGCAGGTTGTCTCGATCAATAATTTCATCAAGGAGCAGTGCGATCTGCATCCGGAGATGATCGGCTTTGCGGCGATGAATGCGGACTATGAGGATATCCCGGGCGAGGTTGAGCGCATTATTTCTATGGGCTTCCACGGCATCAAGCTGCACGCGGATTTCCAGAAGGAGCCGATTGACAGCCGCAAATCCTACCGTATTTATGAGGCGATTGAGGGCAGACTGCCCGTGCTGCATCATATGGGGGATTACCGTCATGATTATTCGCATCCGCGGATGCTGGCGAAGGTGATGCAGGATTTCCCGAAGCTCAAGGTGCTGGCGTCGCATCTCGGCGGCTTTGCGGCATGGGACGAGGCAGAATCCGTCTTGCAGAGCAGCGAGAATATCCGGTTTGATACGAGCAGCGCGGTCTGCCTGATGTCGCCGGAGCGTGCGGTGCGGCTGATCCGGAAATTCGGCACAGACCGCTGCATGTTCGGCTCGGATTTCCCGATGTGGGATCCGAAGGCGGAGGCGGAGCGTCTGCTGTCGCTCGGATTTACGTTTGAGGATTACCGCAAAATGTTCTCGGAGAACGCAAAGCAGTTCCTGAATCTTGCATAAGACCGATGCAGCACGGGCGTGTCCCGTTCTGTGATGTGATCGGAAAGCCGCTCAAATTCAGCGCCGTTGCCTGAATTGAGCGGCTTTTTTGAAAACTGTCGCGCGCTGCTTGCATTTTCCGGTGTAATGTGATATAATATTATGGAGTATCTATATTCACAGGCGGAAAGGGGAGATTTCCCTTGGTCAGCATTTATACAGACAAAGCACGCGAGAAACGGTATTTTGTGCTCCGCAAGAAAAAGAAAACCTATGAAACATGCTTCGGCATCTGCGTCGGAATCTATGCACTGATTATGATTACGGAGCTGATCGGCGGCGTGGCGTCCCGCGGAATGGCAATCGGACTGGGCGTCAATCAGATTGCAAGGATCGGCAGATATCATCTGGCAGCGAATTTTCTGGTGCTGGCGGTCGGGCTTTGCGGCATTCTGTTCCGGAAATGGATTCCGGCAGTGATCGGTGCAGCCGGTTTGATTTGTCTCGCTGCTGCCGGATGGATGACCCCGTTCTGTATCGGGCTGATCGGGCTGATTCCGCTCTGTGTGACCGTCTGGGCAGGTCTGGGCTGGAGCGCGCTGAAAAAGGAGGAGGGCTTCCCACGTTTTCAGATTGATCTGGAGGAATACGAATCGCAGCGGAAGGCACAGATCAGCTTCATGCAGCAGCGTGCACTGCGGCAGGGTGTCCGTACCGCAGCGCAGGCGCTCGATCCGGATGCAGAGATGCATGATCTGGCGGAACAAGCCGGACCCGATGCGCTGCCCGCGATGCTTCAGGGCTATCATGCGCGCAGTGCCGGAAGCGATCCGGTCGTACAGGTGCCCGTGCCGCATTATGACAGGATGCAGACGATCTCGGAGGAGGAGGTCGGCGGTCTCGAGGAGCTGTGACCGCAGGAGGAAACAGTATGGCAAGTATTTATACAGATGATGCCCGCCTTGTGCGGTATGAAAAAATGCGAAAGCGAAAGGATATTCTGGAGAAGATTCGCGGCGCCTGTATGATCATTGCACTGCTTCTGGCAATCGGTGAAGCAGTGCCGACGCTGCTGGACAGTGTGGTCGGCGGTCTGGCGATGCTGCGCGGACTGGACAGCTTTTTTGTGTCGATCATCGCGGTGCTCACTGCGGCGGCTGCAATTTTTGCGATCTATAAGCGGAACTGGATCATTTCCATAGTCGTTCTGGCTGTGGTCGGTCTGATGTGCAGCATAGGTGTGCTGCATTTCTGGGGCTATTTTCTGACCGCACCGCTGTTCGTCGCGCTGATCTGCGATATCTTCTGGGTGAAGCTCAGTCAGGAGGAAGGCTTTCCGCAGTTCCGGCTTGAGATCGGCCGCCATGAGGCAACGGAAAAGGCATGGGATTATACGGCAAGAAAAAATGCACTGGAGAGCGGCGCGCGCGTCGCTGCGACCGGTTCCGAATCGGATCGGGATATGCATGATCTGCTCGATGAGAGCGCGGAGGTCATCAATGCCGGTCTGACGGGATATCAGGCACGCAGCGAGGGTGCCGATCCGCTGGTGCATAAGGGCGAAAAACACAGCGACATCATGGATACACTGGAAGAATTCTGACAGCAGTCCGTTTCAGGTACGGGCTTAAACAGAAACCGATCAATAAAGGGGAAAGGATGAATCACTATGGCAGAGCTGAAAAATAATCCGTTTGATGATGAAAAGCCGAAAATTGTACACCTTGAAAAAAGCGAATCACACTATGAATATTGCCGGATGCAGATGCATGATATCGAGAAGGTTCACCGCCGGACGTTCATCTGCAATGTTGTGCTGTGCATTTTCGTGTGCTTCCTTTCGATTTTCAAGCGGTACATTGCAATGTTTGATCTGCTGAGCCGTCCGATGCTCGATCTGGATAAGCCGCAGGCGACGCTGACCGGCGGCATCTTCCAGATTCTGTTCGGCATGATGATTGTGCTGCTCGGCTATCTTGCATGGGCAAATTACCGGACGCTGAATATCATTCTCGGCGGCTGGTATGCAATGGTGACGCTGCTCGGCGTCTTCCGGCTGGAATATCTCTCGGCGCTGATCGGCGTTGTCGGCTTGGTGTTCTATTTCTTCTCAATCAAGGAGCTGAGCAAGGAACAGGCGCTGTCGCAAATGGAGGGTTATCCGGAGTTTCATGAGAAGCTGGATATCTCCAAATCGGATATTGTCATTCAGACGCTTCTGGCGCATCAGGGCGAGCGCAGAACGAAATCCACGCTCTTTACGACGGATTATTCGCTCCGCAGAAAAAAGAAGAAGAATACGCCCTTCGGCTATACAGAGCCGGAGGCGGAAAAGGATAAGGTCGCAGAGGCAGGCGCAGTGCTTGCCGAAACACTGCAAAAGCGCCTTGACGATGTGCAGAAGGCGAAAGAAACCGCTGCCGGTGAAGCGGAAAAGGCAGAGACTGCCGTATCCGAAGCAGCAGAATTCCCTGCTGCGGAGAACGGCATGGCTGATCTGATTCCGGAGCTGACGGAGCAGCCGGAAACCTCGCCGGCAGAAGAAGCCGCACCGGAGATTCAGCCGGATACGAAGCCTGAAAACATCGAGCCGGAACGCGCTGATGCAGAAGCCGCTGCCGCAGCAATTCTCGCAGAGGCAGAAGCACGTTCGCAGAAAATCCTCGAGGATGCAGAGAAAAAAGCAAAGGATATGACAGAGAAGACTGCCGGAAATCAGCAGCTCAATCCGAACCGCAAAAAGAAAAAGCGCCGCTGAACCGGACAGAAGAAAAGGAGTTTTCCGCTATGGGCATTTCACCGGAAGTTGAAGCACAATATGAGAGCAACCGTCTCCGCATGCTGCAAGTCAACAGCGGGTTCCGCCGCTTTATGTGGCTCAGCATCATTCTCGGCGCGATGATTTTCAGTACGTCATTCTTTGCCGGTGCGGCTTCGACGCTGCATGATCATCAGGAGGGACCGTCGATTTTCTATTATGCCATGTCCTCCGGTGCATTTCAGATTCTGTTCGGTCTGGTGACGATTCTGCTCGGCTGGCTGACGGCAATGAAAAACAGAGTCCCGAGCCTGATCTCGCTCGGCATTGATGCGGTCGGCTTTCTGACGATTATTCTCGGAAAGAACGGGACGTTTTCTGTCATCAATATCGTTTTTGTCATGCTGGGCATTGCACTCAATATCTGGGCGCAGATGCTCTGCAATGCGGACGATGAGCTGAAATCGCAGCCCGGCTATCCGCTCTTTTCTGTACAGGCGGATTACCGCGCACATTATGAAGTTCCGGCGGATGTGCTCGCAAGAAAAGCGCAGGCATCCACGCATATGGCAGAGATCGGCAGAGCCGCAGCCAATCCGGAGACTGCGCCGGAAGCGGCACCTGCGCCGAATCTGTTTCTGAATCCGACGCCGGTCAAGCTGCCGCCGGAGGTAAAGCTGTCGGCAGAGACGGCGCAGTCGCTCGGCATCTCTGAAATGACCGGCAGCGCGCCGCAGTTTGTACCGAAGGCGGAGGCACTTGCTGCGCCGACGGATGTTTCGCTCGATTCGCTCGCAGTACAGACACCGCAGGTCAGTGAGGCAGCGCTGCCGCAGATTGATGCGGCGGATATGCTCGCGGATATGACCGCGATTCCCTCACATGCGACCCTCAAGGGCAATCCGGATATGCTCCCGACGCCGGAGGAAGTGAAGGCACGGCTTGCTGCGATGAAAAAAGCAAGAGCAGAGCATCATCCGGAGGGATAATCCTTCGGCTCCGACAATCACGCAGAACATTTGATGCTATGACAGGACGGGAGAATCACAATGAAAACAAGAGAGATTCTGCGCAATTTCGGTATCGCGCTGCTCGGCTGGCTGCTGAGCGGAGCCGGATCGTTTTTCGCCTTCTGGCTGCAATTTTTCGGCTCGGAAAAGACGGACAGCTGTGACAGCAGCGGTTTGCTTCTGAGCTGGTACTGGGATGTCAATCTGCTGTTTTACGGATTCGGCGCCGTGCTGAGCCTTGTCTGTTTTACCGTATTCTGGCGGCTGATGCTGCGCAGAACGCTGCTGAATCTGCTGCCGCTGAAAAAGGGCTGGATTGTACTTTGGATTCTGCTGGGATTGCTTGCACTGTTTATTCATTTTATGCTGTTCTTTCTCGGCATGATGATGACAATTACATTTCTGGATTCACCGAATCCGGAATGGACCGTCGGATTCTCCTTTGTATATGTTTGCTATGCAGTCATTCTGATGCTGTGGGACAGCATCCGGACAGTACGAAATCAAAAATATGAAAACAACTGAGTATCATCCAGTAAAAAATGTGCTGCTGACAGCGCTGTGCTGGATTCTGCAATGGGCAGGCGGATTTTTCTCCGCGCTTCTGATGTATGCCGAAATGTTTTCGACCTTTGAAGTTGCAGTCGCCGGAAAGCTGCGGTCCGAAGTAATCAAGGTGCATCCTGTCTGCTTTGCCGCAGGCGCCATCCTCAGCCTTGCGCTGTTCGCGCTGATCTGGTTTCTGCTGCTGTGCAGAACGTATCCGTTCTGGCGGAGCGAAAAGCGCCTTTGGCTTTATGTCTGGCGGTTTCAGGCTATCATCGGGCTGACAGGCTTGTTTGCTGCGCAGATATTTGCAAAGGTTTGGTTGACAGACTGTGTGGTTTCTCTGCGGTCATTCCCGCTCCCGAGAACCATCCGTCCTGCATTTGCAGAGAATTATCCGGTATTTTATATTGCGGCAGCGGCGATTCTGCTGCTGCTTGGCTGTGACGCTATCCGGCGCAGTACGCCGTCCGGATTTGCACAGTCACATGAACAGGAAAAATAATTTGAAACGGCGGTGAAGCAATGTTTGCAAAAGTGAGCAGTCTGGGGCTTTTCGGACTGAATGCATTTCCGGTTGACGTAGAGATCAACCTGAGCAAGGGCTTGCCGCGCTTTGAGATTGTCGGGCTTGCCGATGCCGCCGTGCAGGAGAGCCGTGAGCGCATCAAAGCCGCGCTCTATACCTGCGGCATCATGTTTCCGACTTCAAACTGTATTGTCAATCTTGCACCGGCAGACCGCCGCAAAAACGGCAGTATGCACGATCTTGCAATATTTATGGCGATTCTTGCGGCGCTCGGCAGAGTACAGGTGCCGGAGGATGCCGCGATCATCGGCGAGGTCTCATTGAACGGCGATGTCCGTCCTGTCAACGGCGTCCTGCCGATGACGCTGACCGCAAAGCAGTGCGGCATCAGAACGATGTATGTGCCGCTTGCCAATGCCAAGGAGGCAGCCGTCGTCGAAGATATGACCGTCTACGGCGTGCCGGATGCAAAATCGCTGCTGGAGCATTTCGAGGGTGAGTCGCCCTTGCAGCCGATGCGGCATATCGGGCTGGAGCAGGTCGATGCGCCGCCGATTCCGGATTTTGCCGATGTGCACGGGCAGACCGCCGCGAAGCATGCGCTCGAGCTTGCAGCCGCAGGCGGACACAATGCGCTGCTCATCGGACCGCCGGGCAGCGGCAAGAGCATGCTTGCCAAGCGGATGCCGGGGATTCTGCCTGCGCTGACCTTTGCAGAATCCATTGAAACGACGATGATTCATTCCGTTGCGGGACTGCTCGATGCAGAGCATCCGCTTGTGACGGTCAGACCGTTCCGCTCGCCGCATCATACGATTTCCTCGGCAGGACTTGCCGGCGGCGGCACGATACCGCATCCGGGCGAGATTTCGCTTGCGCATAACGGGCTGCTCTTTCTCGATGAGCTGGCGGAATTTGACCGCCGGACGCTGGAGATTCTGCGGCAGCCGCTTGAGGACAGGGAGGTCACGATCTCCCGTGCTGCCGGAACGATCCGCTATCCCTGCTCGATCATGCTGATTGCGGCAATGAACCCCTGTCCCTGCGGTTATCTGGGGCATCCGACGCGCCCGTGTACCTGCGGACAGCGTGCCGCGGCGCAGTATCTCAACCGCATTTCCGGTCCGCTGCTGGATCGCTTTGATCTGCATATTGAGGCGGCGCCGGTCACATTTGACGATCTTTCCTCGCAGAAGCCGGAGGAATCAAGCGCGGAGATCAGAAAGCGCGTCGTCGCTGCAAGAGAGATTCAGAATCAGCGCTTTGCGGGAACAAAGATCACCTGCAATGCGCGCATCACGCCGGATAAGCTCGCTGCATTCTGCCCGATGACGGACAGTGCAAAGACGCGGCTCAAGGCGGTATTCGAGAAAATGGGGCTCTCGGCAAGAGCCTATGACCGCCTGCTCAAGGTCGCGCGCACCGCGGCGGATATGGCAGGCAGCGAGGTCATCGACGCGCAGCATATTGCGGAGGCTGTGCAGTACCGCACACTCGACCGCAAATACTGGCGCACAGATCAAACCTGATGCCGGTATCCCTTTTCTCATCATTCGTCATCGAAGATATAGAATTCACACAGAGAGACAGGAGAGAACAAATTGAAACGTATACCGATTTCCTCAGATGCCGCGCGGAGCGGCTTCTGGCAAAGGATCGACTGGGTGCTGCTGGCGCTCGTGACGGTCTGCTCGGGGGCGAGCGTACTGATGCTGCGCGCCCTCTGGAACGAAAATATATCCTCGGAGGTCGATTCCAATGACTGGATCGTGCAGCTGATTTCGCTCGGGCTCGGGTTTGCAGGCTGCATCGTCGTCTCCGCGATTGATTATCACAAGCTGGCGCGGTTCTGGTTCCTCTATGCGCCGGTTGCGCTCGGACTTGTCGCACTGACCTTCACGAGTCTCGGCTACGGGCGTGAGGGTGCGGATGACCGTGCATGGATTGACCTGGGCTTTGTGCAGATTCAGCCCTCGGAAATATTGAAGCTGGTCTTTCTGCTGACCTACGCTTTCCATATTTCCAAGGTCACGGACAAGCTCAATCAGCCGCTGCATCTGTTCCTGCTGCTGCTGCATGCGGCGGTACCGGCAGGCATTGTTGCAGTGCAGGGCGACTACGGTACGGCGATTGTCTTTGCCGCAATGACCGTATTTATGCTGTTTACGGCAGGGCTTTCGTTCTGGTATCTGCTCGGCGGTGCCGCGCTGATGCCGCTTGTATTCTGGTTCGTCTGGACATATGTGTTCGGCGATGTGCACCGGAACAGAATCCGCGTGCTGCTGCATCCGGGCACCGATTCGCTCGGTCTGGAATATCAGCAGAATCTCGGACTGAAAGCAATCCGCTCCGGCGGACTGTTCGGGCAGGGACTCAGCGGCGGAACCTATACCTCTGTGCCGGAAATGCACAATGACTTTATTTTTGCATTTATCGGCGAGGCATTTGGATTTGTCGGTGCGATTGCCGTAATTGTGATTCTTGCGGCGGTCTGTCTGCGGGTCTTTCGGGACAGCCGTGCCGCGAAGGATACCATGGGCAAGACGCTCTGCATGGGTGTCTTTGCGATTTTGTTCACGCATGATCTGATGAATCTCGGCATGGTCTTGAAGGTGCTGCCGGTCATCGGTATTCCGCTGCCGTTTTTCAGCGCGGGCGGAACGGCGATGCTTTCGATGTATCTCTGTATCGGACTGGTCATCAGCGCCTATACGCATAATCAGAAGAAGTACCGCGTGTTTTATGACGCGGAGCAGCTGACCTGAGGAGGACGGAATGGGCGCATGGAGCACAAGCGTCACCGGCAATGATACTGCCGCTGACCTGAAAACGGAGTATACCTGTGCATTTTTTCATTATCCGCAGGCAGAGGCGCTGGAACGGATCGAAGCCTATGTCAGGGGCATGTTCGATGAAAGCGATCCGGAGGAATGGTGTGCCTATGTCTATTCCCTTGCGGATTTCATGTGGAAAAAGGGCATTCTCACGGATGCCGTAAAGCAGCGTGCGCTGCAAATGATCGACAGCGGCTTCGGGCTGGAGCTCTGGGCGGAATCCGGCGAAAAAACGCTGCGTGACCGCAAAAAAGCACTCGAAAAATTCCGCGCGCAGATCGTTTCTCCGATGGGTCCCGTGAAGAAAATCAAGCCGAATGTGCATACGGAGGATATTTTCACCGGCGGCGACCTGATCGCAATCCGGCTGATGACTGCCGGCAAAACATACAGAACCAAGCACGCTGCAAAGTATCGTCCGATGACGGAGGAGACTTTCCAAAGCTATGACGGAAAATATGTCCTGCTGCAAAAAGCATGGAGCCATGCTTCGTGGCATTCCGCACTGGTGCCGGAGATCGCCGATTTCTGGGCGGTGTTCCGGCTGTTTGATGCGGTGTTCGATGCACTGCCTGCGGACATTACGCCTGACCGTCTGCCGGAGGCACGGTTCGGCAGCACCGGCTTGCCGTATCTCATGTGCGAAAGCAGCATGTTTTATTTTAAGAAGCGGCAGTATCAGGTGCTCGGGAATTTCCCGCAGCCGGAGCCGCCGCCTCCCCCATCGGGACGCTGTTTGTCCGATCATCGCGCGGATCATGTTTATTTCGGCATCAGCAATCAATGGTGGGACCCCGATGCGCAGCTGCTTGCTGCGATGTCACGTTCCTGAATCATATATCATATCAAAGGAGTCTTTCAAACCTATGGAAACCATTATTTTTCCGATCGGTCAGGATAAGCACCTGATTTTCTGCATTCTTGCGACGCTGCTGTTTGTGCTGCAATTTCTGCGCACAAAGCGCTGGTATCAGCTTGTCATGGCGATTGCGATTCCGGCATCCATGCTGATTTATGTACAGCCGGAGAATAAGTACATTTACTATGCTGTCGGCGTACTGGAAGCGGTGCTGCTGCTGCTCGCGCTGGTGCTCAATATCGTGCAGTCCGCAAAGACCGCAAAGGAAGAAAAGCGCGCAAAGGAAGCGGCGGAAGCGGAACAGGCTGCCGCGGCGGCTGCGGAAGCTGCAAAGCCTGCTGCGGAAACGGAGGAATAATCTATGCGTGCAAAACGAATTGCCATTCTCGACTGGGATACCATGGCATATAACAAGGATGAGGTCAATGCGCGCCGCTTTGCCGCACTGGCAGAAAATGTCGATGTCTACCCTTCGACGAAGCCGGAGGAGACCGTGCAGCATATCGGCGATGCGGATGTCGTCATCTGCAATAAGGTGCTGATTACGCGGGAGGTTATGGAAGCCTGCCCGAATATCAGATATATCGGCATTCTGGCGACCGGCTACAACAATGTCGATATCGAAGCGGCGACTGAGCGCGGCATTCCGGTCTGCAATGCAGGCAGCTATTCGACGGATGCCGTGACACAGCTTGTCTTTGCGTATATTTTCGATTATTTCCAGCGGGTTGCGCTCTATGCAATGGATGTCCGGCTCGGCGTGTGGGAGACTGCGCCGGCATTCTCCTATTTCCCCTATCCGACCGGCGAACTGCGCGGCAAAACGCTCGGCATCATCGGCTACGGCAATATCGGAAAAAATGTTGCAAAAATCGCGGAAGCCTTCGGGATGTCGGTCCTGATCGCAACCAGAACGCTGCCGCAGGTCTGCCCCTATCCGGTCGTGACGGCGGAGGAGGTGTTCCGCCGTGCGGATGTCCTGACGCTGCACTGTCCGCTGACCGAGCAGACAAAGGGCCTCATCAACAAGCAGACGCTTGCACTGATGAAGGAAACAGCCATTCTGATCAATACCTCGCGCGGCGGAACGGTCGTCGAAGCAGACCTTGCCGATGCGCTGAATCATGATATGCTCGCAGGCGCCTATCTCGATGTGCTCGAAAAGGAGCCGATGTCGCCGGATACGCCGCTCAAGGGTGCAAAGAACTGCGCCATTACCCCGCATATCGGCTGGACGCCGCTGGATACCAGAAAGCGTCTGCTCGATATCACCGAGGATAATCTCCGCGGCTGGCTGGGCGGCAATCCGCAGCATGTGGTCAACGGCGTAACCGCTGATTGAGCATGGGGCTGCTCGCTCCGTATCCCCGTCAAATGAATATTGTATTTTTTGAATCTCATTTTCAGGAGGAGCACAATGGACTATGCTGCAACGCTGAAAGCGTCAGTCAATGAAACGATGTCCGTTCCGGAGATTGTGGATGCGTTTGAAAAAATGTGTCAGGAACCGATTGACAATGATATGATTCTGTTTGAAACAGGCACATTCACGTTTCATACAATCAACAGGGAACCGCGGTTTTATTTCAGTCTGGTGCGGCAGTTTCCGATAGAAAATGATGATGAATATTATCAGATTCATGTCGATATTCTGTTCCTGCCGGACAGCATCAACCGTACATTTTCCGGCGCAGTCTGGAATGAAGATATCGAAGAAAATATTTTCGATTATATCCGGAATTCAAAAGCGTTTGCATATGCAGAATCCGCTGCATATGAGCAAATCAAAATCTATATGGATGAAACATAAAAGCGGGATTCTGAACGGACAGTATCCCTGAAATCTCGAAAGGAAGTTTTTTATTTTGGCAACCGAACAATCATCGCTGCGCAGACTGTCTGACAGTCAGCGTATCGTCGTCAAGGTCGGCACCTCGACGCTGACCCACCGTACCGGCAGAATGAATCTGCGGCGGTTTCATAATCTTGTGCGTGTGCTTGCAGACCTCTCGAATGCAGGCAAGCAGCTGATTCTCGTATCCTCGGGCGCTGTCGGCTTGGGCGTCGGACAGCTCGGTCTGCGTGAACGCCCGACCGATACCCCCACAAAGCAGGCATGTGCCGCAGTCGGACAGTGTGAGCTGATGTATCTCTATGACCGACAGTTCGGCAATTACAGCGTCAATGTGGCGCAGGTGCTGCTGACAAAGGCGATCCTCACGAATAACGGCGGCGAGAATGCGGGCAACTGCATGGAGCGTCTGCTGGAGCTCGGCGTTATTCCGATTGTCAATGAGAATGACACCGTTGCAATCGACGAACTCGAGCTGGAAATCGGCGAGAACGATTCGCTCGCGGCAATCGTCGCAAAGCTGGTTCATGCCGATACGCTCGTGCTGATGAGCGACATCGACGGGCTGTATTCCGCCGATCCGCATAAGGATGAAAATGCGGAGCTGATACCGGTCGTTTATGAGATTACGCCGGAGATCGAGGGCATTGCAGGCGGCGCGGGTACACCGAATGCGCGCGGCGGCATGGCAACCAAAATCTCAGCGGCAAAAATGGCAACCGAGGCAGGCATTGATATGGTGATCGTGAACGGCGAAAAGCCGGAGCATCTCTATGATCTGCTGCTGAATGACGAGTCGGTCGGCACGAGATTTGTTGCAAAAATGCATGCCCAATGTTAAACCGGAATTTGTTGATATGGTGTGGATTATATTGGGGGCGCTGCCCCTTTGCAACTCAAAACGCAGAATTAACCTAGATTCGTGAATTTTAAGCAGACACGAAAGATTTCCATTGGTTTTACTGCAAAATACTTCCGATTCCGAAAGAAAATTTCGGTATTTTGTAGCACTTTGCAGGCGCAGTTCCCACGCAGGTTCACATGACGAGTTCCCACGAGTTGCATACACTAGCCCTTAATTCCTAGCGGAAACCTGCGGAAATACGAGTAAAATGAGCGAGAAAGACACATCATCCCCAAAGTCGAGTTGTTCCCACATAAAAACGTGCTTTTCATTGCCTAGTCAAAAGGCATATGACCGTTTCAGTCATTATTATGTATCATCAGTTGCCCGTTTGTTCTTTGAATCATTTTTGTTCCTGTGTTATAGTGTTGACATTATTGTCACCGTTAGAATCAACGGAAACATCTACCTTCTGACTGTTGACGGAAATATCAGTGCCATCGAGCACGGAAGCAGCGATATCTGCAGCTTTTGATACGCTGATACATAATAACCGATCCGGAATGATACGGTCTGACCGGCTGAAATTAAAAAACTGCAATTCTGTGTACAAATGCGTTTCCGTCTGCCTAACCGTGTGCAGCATCAATATCAACGACGGCACTATGACCGCAGCAAAAGACATCGCAGTTTCAGTACTGGATGATGCGGATATCAAAGTGAACGGACAGCCTGCAGATGTTTCACTTGATTCCGAGAGCGGCGTGAATGTCGGTCCTGAAAAGAAATCCGCTGCGTGGCGATGACAATGTTCGTGGCGGTTTCATTTCGGCAGAGTCTGCGTCCGCCTGCAATGATCGAAAATTCTCCTGCAGGTCATTTGCCGCATAAAAGCCGCTGCTCTCATCTTGCTTTTTGCATGATAATATGCTATAATAAAATTGCCTGCGAAAATCTTACGCAGGCAATTCGTTTTGCATATGACCGGATCACGCGGCTTTGATTTTTCTGTTACTGCCGAAGCATCTGTTCGATCGGATTTACGGCGGAATCATCGGCACATTCCGTAGCCAGCGGCAGCGTAAAGGTGAACGCGGTGCCTTTGCCCTGTTCACTCTCAACGCCGATTGTGCCGCCGTGCGATTCTACGATGAATTTGACAATAAAAAGTCCGAGTCCCGTGCCGGTTTCAGAGTGTTTGCCCTTATAGTACCGTTCCCAGATATGGGGCAGGTCTTCGGGCGAAATGCCGCTTCCGGTATCCCTGACGGTCACGGTGACCTGTTCGGCATCGGCTCCCGCTTTAATGAGCACCGTGCCGTTATTGGTATGCTTGAGCGCATTGGAAATCAGATTGACGAATACGCGCTGCAATCTGGTTGCGTCTGCATTGACCTTCGGCAGATCAATCGGGATGCGGAGGATCAGGCGGTTATGGTTCTTGTTCAGTACCGCGAAATACGTCTCGACCGTTTTGCGCACAAGGCTGTCCAGATCGCAGGGGGCTGATTCAAGCACCATTCTGCCTTCCTCAATGCGCGTCGCATCTAGAATCTGTGTGACCATCAGCGCCATGCGGTTTGCTTCCGAGGAGATGCGCCGAAGTTTATTCTGAACAGTCGTTTTTTCGCCGTCGTTCATAAGGTCAAGTTCTGCGTCCTGCGCATAACCGGACATGGCGGCAAGCGGTGTTTTCAGTTCATGGGATGCATCTGAGAGAAATGTCGTTTTCATCTCATTGACCTGCACCAGCATATCATGCTCGGAAACGACCGGGTCTGCGATCTTCTTGGAAAGAATCGCTGAGATCACCAGAAACAGCGCAAATACACAGATAATTGAAATAATCATCATGAAGATGTACTTCCGAAAAATCCTGTCCATGTTGTTCAGCAGGGTATCGGTCTGCTCGTCAGCGCACTCTTTGATCGGCTCGACCCAGCTGTTGACATTCCGCATGAGCACGCCGAAGCAGAGGTTTTCTCCGGAATAATTCAGCATGTTGTCCCATGCGATGACATATCCTTCACCGTCCTTGGTGTAGGAACCGCACGACTGCTCCATACAGGTGTTCAGCCAGCCGAAAAAATTGCGCTGATTGTCGTAGTATTCCGGCGCTTCTGCTGCTTTCTGATCGAACAAAGCGATCATATCCTGCATCATCCGTTCTGCATTTTCAGCAGAATACATCTCATAACTGTCAAGCGTGCTGCCGTCATATAAAAAGAACACATCTGCGCTGCTGAAATAGGTGACTGCCTGCTGCCGCAGCGCTTCCCGCCGATTCTGCGTGTCGATACTGCCTTCATACAGAAGCAAAGCCATCTCTTTGCCGAAGTCGTGCAGATACTGCTGCTGGGATGCCAGAAATTGCTGATAATACGCATCGGAAACCGCGGAAACGGTCTGACCTGCCATTGCGCCGGAATACAGATTGACATTCACCGATGCCTGCTGATAAATCATATTGAAGATCATCGTGCAGATGCCGAGGACGGCGATCAGACACGAGATCAGTGCAGTCAACAGCTTTCGCCGCAGCAAACGGCTTTTGGATGTTTCTTTCCTCAAAGACGTCACTCCTTTCATGGGCTGTGAGTCTATTATACCATATTTTTACCGGAAATCAAATAGAATTACGGTTGTAACTATTCAGTCCTCAAAGCCAACTGCCCTTGAAACAAAGAATGCAATGCATCGAAAGCAGCGATTCCTGCTTTTGCAGCAGTAGAGGTAAAGGTCTTCAGCAGCAGGAAGTCTATCGCACCCTGTTC
>JAEEGL016569210.1_pt1 | contig 32368 bp, 21 predicted proteins | sample 9134231 | NCBI WGS metagenome assembly JAEEGL01 (sample SAMN16246548, study PRJNA631951) | gut metagenome | biome: gut microbiome; feature: rumen; material: fiber-attached | host: Bos | place: Iran: Karaj | collected 2018-10 | reverse complement strand
TGGGGCTTCCCCACAGTCAGTGCCGTAAATACGCCCACCCTTTGGCGCTATTGGCTGTGACAAGGGGCATATCCCCTTGTCACAGCCAATACGCGCCAAAACCTGCATATTGCAGCCCTGGCCAAACAGTTACATTAGGTCGCTACGATTTTTTAATGTCAGCAAGGCGCCATGCATCCAGGGCTGGATCGTCGCATTCTATTTTGTCTTTTGCTTTTTTGTTGCACACTTTCAGCGTGCGAATTGTTGGTAATACATCATTTACCCGGGGGTTCACTTGTGACCTCACCGCCTCAGTCACGGCTTTGCCGTGCCAGCTTTCCCCTCTCCATTAATGGCGAGGGGGAGGGGTTAATGATGGCGCTTTGCGCCAATGATTCCAGGCCGTGCACTGTCGCCCTTTCAGGGCTGTCATCTCAAGCATCCATCTGGATTTTTGAAAGTACGTTAATGTCAAGCATTTTTAGAATGCGACGGTCCTGGCCCAGCCCCTGTCAAATGACAGATTTGCTATCGAACTCTGGTTTGATGGGGACTATTGGATGTCAAAATGTTCGCACTCACAGTCGATCTGCACGTCGTAATGTCCCGTTTCTTCCTTTTGTTTTTCAATTTCCTCATCGGTGATATTTTTGACATTACTCATATCACATCCCTCTGTGTGTTTGCATACATAACATTTCCACGCACAGCCACGGCACACGCGGATATGGTGGCATGTGACCGTATCCTCGGTCAGGTGGCTGAATTCCTTTGTTTTGCTGAGATATTTGGATAAACAGTTGTTGACGAGGGCTATATATCTCGGTTGACCGGTTTTGGGATCAGCATCACATGTTTTACCATAATCATAGCCATAGAGACCGGCTGCATTTGTGCCACAGAATTCATCCTCATAGCCGTTACATAATCCGGCACTTGTATCTCTATGGCATTGTGCTGCACAGCAGGCACTTCCATAATTGAAGGGTGCGGGACGTGCGCGGCAGGGATCTTCCGAAGCACCGCCATCGCGACCGAGATTCTCGCCATCAACCCGTTCGCGCAAAATACAATAATTTTTTAAACTAATATCGCCATTATGGCCATTTTCACATCTAAATGTGAAATTATGTCCATTTGCGGGGAGGTTGGTCAAATTCCATTTACTAAGATTCTGGTTAAAATCATTGGCCATAAAGAACATCTCGGATATATTTTCGACTTTTGACATATTCCAGCAGCTGATATCCTGATTGAACCTTATGGCTCCAAGGAACATGCCTTCCATGTCTTTAACTTTTGAGACATTCCAGCGGCCAATATCCTGGTTGAACGCCCTGTAGTAATTTTCACCGTGGTCACCGTCACCAGCATTGATAAAGGTGTGGTACATGGAGGTGACATTTGATGTATCCCAGCGTGATACAGAATTCGGGGCATTAAAAAATGTATAGCCAGGGTTTCCATTATTTCCGCCGAACATGGAGTCCATATTCGTCAATTTTGTTGAGTCTGGGATATCCTTTGCGGTCATCTTTTCCAAATTTGTACAATTGGTAAAACTTCCCTGATCCACCCCTTCACGTCTTGGATTTCCATGCCACCCTAAACCAATGGGGCCGAATTGTTTAACATCATACAAATCGACACCCGCAACGGGGTCGCATCCAGCCGACCAATCCCGATAATCGCCCTTGATAACCACTTTGTATTTAATATCTTTGCCACCTTTGGCATACGTATGCGACAAATCATTTTTTGTTGTGGTTGGAATGCTTTCTATCGTTCCGTCGCCCCAGTCGATGGTTGCACTTTTGTCACTTGTATGGCCGCCCATCGTGACAGTTGCGTTGTTTTCGGTAATAGAATAGACCGCTAAAAAGGATGGATAGGCACAACGGCCATCTTCGCGGCATATCATGGAATCCCATCCGTTGTTGCTTTCGATTTTCAAACATTGATCATCGCTGGTACATCGTTTGGAGCAACGATATCCGATGGCACTGTCACAAAACTCATCGCAGTCAGCATCACTCCTACAAAATGAGCTGCAATCACCAGGAACATAATTGGCGAATTTGGCTTTATCTTCATCTGAATTGGTCTCGAACTCATCGATCATCAGGTTATTATTTTTATCGATTTCAGAATCATCGGTAGTGGTACGAACTGTAAATTCTGTACATAATTCGTTGTTATTGGCAAGACATACTTTAACCTTCTTTCCGGTTTTGCAGGTATATAATTCTGGTTTCAATTCCAAATAAGCGACGCCTTTATCATTGGTGATAAGTTGGTCGGTGAGTATTTTAATACAATTGTTATCCTCAACGACTTTCAGTTCGACACCTTCTATCGGATTTGTATTACTTCTATAAATCAACCCGATTTTTCTGGGGTTATCGTAATACAGTGTAAAAATAGCTTGTTCTGCGGTCAGGTTATCGACAGTTGTCTCACCATGTAACATATATTTACAATAGTCTAACATGTTTACGCAGTCATTGCCTGTACATTTATCCTCATGAGCTATCAATTCATTGCAAGGATAACATTTTTTTGTACCGGTATCGTCTTTTCCATAAATTTCACCGGATTTGCACCGCGAGCAATAATAATTATCATCAGTGTTTTCTGAATTTTCGTTGATGGTAAAGCAATAGGGGTAGTCCCCGCTGCATTTTCCGTGTCTGTGTAAATTTAGTTTAAGCTTTTCATTGTCATGCCTAATTTCCTTATATTCATCATCGGAATAATAAGCATGTATATTTCCCGGGCAGGATTCGCCCAGATTTAAGTCGGTACTGATTTCAGGTACCGCAGGCGAACTGGGTTCCTCAGTTGTTCTGATGTCTTCCGAAGAGCAACCTAAAATCATGCAGTTCAGGGTGATGATATACAAACAGAGCTTTTTCATATTTATCTCCTCCAATCATTCCTGTTGATAGTGGAATGTACCCCAGGTTGTATGGATAATGCTATTATTGGTATCTCAAGACAAAATGCGATCATTGGCAGTTCCTGAGATTGCTACATGTGATGTCATCTTCAGTGAAGCCGCTGAATTTATCGAGTTCCTTTGACAAGCAAGTATTGACGGCATCCTGCCATTTATCATTGACACACAGGTCGTTATATCTTGCCCCAGTGTAACAAGCGGTACCGTTTCGGCCAATATCTTCGTTGTTTACCTGCTGCGAGAGCATGCAATAATTCTTAAGACTGATCTTTCCCTGGTGGCTTGAGCTGGTACAAAAAACATTGGTATGGTGTAACACGCTGGATAAATCCCATTTGCTCAGATTCTGGTTAAAGTCGATGTCACCGTTGAACATCGACGAGATACTCTCGACCTTTGACATATCCCAGCAACTGATATCCTGGTTGAATCGTTCTGCGTATGCAAACATCCCCGCCATACTCGTGACTTTGGAAGTATTCCAACGGCCGATATTCTGATTAAAACCGACTTTGGTTTCATAATTCTGGTTAGTGGTATAGGGATATTTGACTTTGCTGTCAGAATTGGATGTATTAATAAAGGTATGGTACATTGAGGTGACATTGGAGGTATCCCAGCGTGAGATTGTATTTGGTGCATTGAAGAGGGTAAAACCTGGAATATCAGCGTCATTGCCTGTGGCATCATATCCCTGCGGGAGGTCAGCATATTTACCATATCCACCGGCGAACATAGAATTCATATTAGTCAGTTTGGTTGCATCGGGGATGTCTCTGGCAGAGATATCCTTGAAATCTGTGCAATTCGTGAAAGTTCCCCTGTCAATGGTTTTATCCTCATTGCCATACCAACCCAGTCCTATGCGGCCAAATTTGAAGATATCGATCAACTCAATGCCCCTTGTGGTGGAACAGCCTGCCGACCAGTCTCGGTAATCACCGTCGATAATGACGTGGTATTTTCCGCTTTTGGCGAATTTATGGGATAAATTGTTTTTGGTATCAGCCGGTATTGGTTCCTTAGTACCATCCCCCCAATCGATGGTGGCTTTATCATTGCCATTTGCCGGGTACCCCCCCATGATGATTTCGGCATTATCGTAATGGATTTCATAGTATGCATCGAATACCGGGTAAGCACAACGGCCATCGTCACGGCAAATCATCTGAACCCATTTACCGGCATCATCAGTGGTTTTGATACACTGTTCATTACTTGAACATCGGGTGGAGCAACGATATCCGATTGCACTGTCACAGAAATTCTCGCAGTCACTATCATTATGGCAGTAATCGTTACATCCTTCCGGATGATCCGGGAAATACGTCTTACCACCATCCGTATTGGTCTCGTATGCATCGATCATCATGTTTCCATTCTTATCGATTTCAGAATCATCAGACATGGTGCGGACTGTAAATATCGTACAGACTTCGTGGTTGTTCGCAAGACAAACCTTGACCCTTTTACCGGGATCACAAGAATAGAGTTTAGCCTTCATCTCCAAAGTCGCGAAACCATTGGCGTCAGTCACGAGAGAATCGGTTAAAAACTCTACGCAGTTATTGGATTCAGTGATCTCAAGCTCAGCCCCATTTACAGGTTTATCATCGCTCATATAGAAAATATCAACTTTTCCCGGATAATCGTAAAGCAAAGTAACCAGTGGTGTTTCTGTAGTCAGATAATCCAATGATGCCTTGCCATGGGATGCATACAGGCAACGATTCAATGCATCCATGCAACCGCTTTCGGTACACTCATTTTCGTTAACGATCAGGTTATGACAGGCGATACACCTGTCTTCATCCTGAATGTATGCTTCACCTGGTTGACAACGAGCGCAGTAAATGACATCTTCGACAGAATCGTCCATTGTGATCCGGCACACGGGATAAGTGCCATTACAACGACCAGTTTTCATAATGGACTGTTTTAGGCTTTGGTCATCGGTTCTTAAATCCGAGTATTCATCATCAGAATAATACCCTTCAGTATTTTCCGGACATTCCTCCCCCAGAACCGGTTTTTCGGTATCTCCGGGGATATCGGTGGCCTCAGTGATGTCGTTCGAATCCTCTGAGCAGCCCCAAAACATGCAACTCAATGCAGTGATGATAAATAATGTTTTTTTCATAGTTCCTCCCAACAAAAAAAACAACATACTGAGCATAGCATATCTAGTTCTATAATTAAATTATTTTCTTTTTCTCGGCAGACATAAAGGATCTATTCGTAACAGTTCAGCCGGGGCTCTTTCCTCAGTTCGCAATATCAAATGCGCTTCGTTTCTCGCGCAAAGCGCTTCAACTTGCGCATTTAATTTGCTCACTGGGCTCTACATTCGCGCCATTCACCGGATGGCGCTTATCTCGGGCCCACGTCAACATCGTGCCGGCGGGTAAGTTGTTCGCTCATCACGACGGTCTGCGGCCGTATTGTTTGGTTCTGCACAGATACATATATCACGTATAAAAATAGGCTCTGTTTAGATGATCGTGGATTTGAAAAAGTAAGGTTCTCTGCTTAGCGTCCACGAGCGATGAGCAATGAGCCAAGAGTGCTCATTGCCCAACACGACGCTCGGTGCTCGGCGCTCTTTGCCAGTATCTCACACGTATCGGGGTAACGTTAAATCTACACTGATTAAACATAACCTAAGATTAAGACTAATTGTTACCAGACAGAAGATGCGGTGGTTGTTTTGTTTTACAATGCCTCGGTAAATGTGAGATAATCCATCCGGACTTGAGTTTTTGCTGTTTGTGGCAACAGGACAAAAGGAAATAATATATGCGAAAGATTCTGGTAACGTTGGCAATTCTCGTATCGTTGTGTGCGTGTTCCAAAAAGGACGCGAATGCGCCGGATACTGGCAAGCATGCTGTGGCACCATCGGCGAATGCTGTTGAGGAAAAAGGTGCGGTCGAAACACCCCAGAATACCGGTGATGCAGTGATACAGGCAAATACTGCGGATGCGAATGGACAAAACGCAGGCACAAACAGTGCTGAGGCGGATAATGAAACCATTGAGCAAAAAGTGGCAGATCTGAAATGGCGTCAGGACCGGGTGGATCGCTTTGGATTTGATTATGAAGTGCCCGTATTTATGCAAAAGATGCCGGCACCGGATAATAATGATGGCGCAACCTATAAATGGAAGGATCTGACGTTTAAAGTGTGAGGTGCGAATGATATGCACGATGGTTCACCCAAAAAGGCATTTGATGAAGCCGTTGGATTTCTCGGACATGCGCCGCATTATAAGGTCGTAAAATCGAATTATTATGTAATATCCGACTTTGATGAAAATAATCATATCTTCTATCGCAAGTGCGTATACAAAAATGATCTGGAATACTGTGAAGAAGTATCCTATCCCCAATCATACAAAAAAGCAGCGGATGATATCGTAAAGAAAGTCGCTTTATTCAATATAGCCGAAAAGAATGATGATAAAGCCGATAATAATTCCATGGATCTGGCTGTTGATCCAATCGATTGCACAGTCACGCATTGTAAAAAAATGGCAGGCTTTGAAGATAATGGACTGGCATGTGATACGAAGCGTATCGTAGATGCGGGTTTTGCTTTCGGGAGTACAGTTTATCGCGCAGGATATATCGATCGGGGTGGAAAGTCTTGTGTTTATTCCGGCGAGGTGTGGGAGAAGTGTTTCTTGGATAAGGAATCGTTCGAGAAGCATGTCAGAGACAATAAGCTCGACTGTACAGAAGAAGGGGCGGACAGAACGAAGTGTTTATACGAGGGTCCGTGCGTGCCCGACGATGACGATGATGATGATGTGTAGATATTTAAGATAAGCCGGCCTAACCGTGGGATTCACCCACGGTTATCCGATGTTGCACCTGTTGGAATTATACCTGCAGGTGTTCAAAATATGTGCGCATATCGTTGCTTGATTGGGCTGCCTGTTGCAGATACTGATAAATGGCCTTTTTGGCCTTTGGAGAAACAGCTGGATCGTTGTGTACATCGACCAGGGCATCCCAGAATTCTGCCGGAAAGAGATAGATACAATGGTTATATTGTACGCAAACCTGAATAATTTCGTTTACAGCCTGAAATGAGGGAATATGGCTGCTTCTTGGCTTTACGTTGAGATAGTCGGCAAATAATTTGGACATTTGTTTTGCTTTGATAGAAAAGTATTCGTCTTTTAGCAACTCCCGGTTTTCGCTATCTGGCAAACTGAATAATTTCGGAATGGCTTGTATACATTCGGCATGAATGCTGATGTGAGTGATGTCTTGCAGCATTGAGAATATTTGTTTTAGGATTTTTTTGAGATCTTTGCCTTGAAATTTGTAGAGAGTTACTGAGTTTAGTAGATATTTAATTTCAAGATCACAGGATGCATTTTTCAGTTCGAGGAGTAACTTATCGGCCAGACTGATTTCGGCAAATGTTTGAACATCATTATGTTTTGATGAGCTCCAGCAGACAAGATCGGTGTATTGAGCGACATCAGGAAGACAAATGGGATATGGGATGCTGTAAACCGTATCATAGAAGTAGTGATTCTGAATATAGTATAAGATTGGCAAAGGATCTCCGATGTTATAATGATGCTCCGGCTCAATGTGTGTTACAAATTGATGGATGATATCTTCTTGACGTTTATCGTCTGGTGGATTGAATTTATATTGAACGACAAAGCGCGGATTTTCACACATGGAGACAGAGGTGGATTGCACAAACAATGTTATATTCGAAGGCAGGTATTTGACGCCAACAATTGTGGCAATGGATTTTCGCCCGTCTGTCAGACAATTGTTCAGCATGTCTTTTGCGAGTTTTGTTTTCTCAAAGTCCAAATTTCGATTATTGAAAACTCTATCCTCAAATGCTTCATAGGGAGATTCATTGTTTTGTAATTGGGTTGAGCATGCAAATGCACGGGAAAATAAGTAAATAGTCCCTAGAATGAAGAAAGCAATGATGAATGCGGTAAATCCCATCTTTGTAGTGATAACGGTCTGATTAAGCAAAAAATAAAAAAACATAAATCCAGACAACACAAGAAGCCAATTCGATATCAGCAGGATGAATTCAATGAGACGTGTCGGTTTCCTGAATAGAATAAACAAAGACGCTTGGGACAAGTTCCAGTGTTTTTGTCTGGATTTGCGTTCAATAGCGCTATCGTAGCCATCCTCAATTCTTTCGGGAAGATAAGGTGTTGGAACGGATCTCGGCGTCTGGTCGGAGAGATGTTGCCAGATTTCGAGATTTCCGGGTTCACATATACACTGGACGCTGAGGAGTTGGTTTACATATTTATCAGAATAGTTGTTGGAGGATGAATTGCTTTGGTTGTTTTTATTATTAAAGATGCCCTTTTGATAGTTTTTGAGTCTATGAATGATTTCTGCGATATCTGCCAAACGAGCGTCGACTTTGGGCTCGAGCATCTGTCGCAATGTCGAAACGAGTTCATGTGGCTTATCCTGCATTAGCGGTTCGAAGATCAAACGAAAATCTTTGCTGGGAATATCGGCCGGCGAAATTCCGGTGAAGAGCTGAACCGCGAGTGCGCCGACAGCATAGATATCGGTGGCGGGAACAGGTTTTCCTGTGAGTTGTTCGGGAGGCATATAACCAAAAGTACCTGCTACAGTCGATCCGCCGCCCTTGAGCTGCGGATTGGCAACTGCGCCGAAATCGATCACGGTAACCTTTAATTCTCTGTCATTTTCTGAAGAAATCATCAGGTTTGATGGCTTGATGTCGCGATGTATGACAGGCGGATCGTGATGTTGCAGCTTGTCAACGATGTTGAGCAACTGAATGAGTATATCGTAGACATCGTTGACGGAGAACCGATGACCTTCATTAAGCATTTTTTGCAAGGAGATGCCTTTGATATATTCCTGAACGATATACGAACAAGGTGGTTCATCATCCAGGCACTCAATGGCATCATAAAACTTTGCTATCCCCTCAAAGTTCAGTGACTTCAGTACTTCAGCCTCTCGCTGGAACAGCTCGTACTCTTTCCAGGTTTTGATCGAGTTGATATTGAGCTGCTTGACGACGACGAGTTTGTTATTGCTGCGGCAGTTAGCTAAAAAAATCTTTCCCTGTGCGCCATGGCCGATTTCGCGTATGACATCGTACTTTCCAGCAATTGTAAAAAGAGAATCAGGAAACGAGTCTAGTAGCAGATCGATGGATTTTGCTGAATTTTCGGTGATATTCTTATTCATCAGAATGTCCTTCTGTTGTACCTGTTAAATCATTTGTAGTCGATACTCTCTTCCAATTTTTGAATTAGTTCGGCCTTGTTTGAACTTACTGCATCTCTATATTCAAGTGGGACACATTCAGAAGCCTCCGGTATAGGGAGTGTTTTGATTATTTTAAGTGCTTCTTCTTGGAAACGCTTAGGCGTTTTGTCACAGAAGCTGTCTGCAAGAAGATATCTTGCACCATCCGAAATATTTGGATCACATAGCATTCCGATTAATCCTGAATAGAAATAATCATTAAGGTCTTCTTCGAAACCATAAGTCATTGCTTTATATTTGACTATTTGTATTCCGCTGATGGCACCGATGGATGGTAGTTTGGCAGTGCGCGGCTTTTGATAAATATAGTTAACGATATGGTCAAATGCTTCCGGAATGCGTCCGCGAGTGTTGTTTGTGAGAATGGGAAATGCCATATCCGCAAGCGTGAGTATACATTCTTTGTGACATTCTGCGCATCTTGCCTCCGTTAGTACATCGACAATATATGGCATGATTGTCAAATTGTATTCTTTTTTATATGTACAAGCGCCTCTAATCGCATCTTGGAGTTGTGGCAGGGATTTGGCTTGTGTAATTTTGGCAATCTTCTCATTCAGCCAGGTATTTGTACTGGTGTTAGGTTTTTCTAAAGGACCATTGCTACTGCTTTTGAATACAAGAAAAGTGTTGTTTTGGCAATCGTCCAGAGGAAATGGAAATGGCATACTGAGAACTGTATCATTGAAATAATTGCCCTCAATTCGATATAAGATAGAAATCGGATCGCCAATTTTATAATGATTTTCAGGTTCCACATGGGTGATGTATTCGTGCAGGAGATCTTCTTCCCGCAAATCGTCTGGCGGATTGAATTTGTATTGAATCCTGAATGCCGGTCTTGAATTAATTTTATATGCATTGGTGTGCAATCGAGGTATAGTGCAAGCATCATCGGAAATCGGAAGATAATCAATGCCTGTAATCACGGCGACACCTTTTCTACTGTTTCCAATTAAATCCATCACTTGCTCCAGCGTCTTCAGTACTTGATCTGTACCGATTTTTACAGAAAAGTGTTTGATAATGCCTTTCCACGCAGCGTTCCCCAGATAAAATCCTAGTGTGCCAAATACAAATACGGAGATGAAAAGCAGCCAGACTATTGACTCGGAAAGGTTTAACACATCAAAAATGATAAATGGGGTTAAAAATAGTATTAAAAAAACGAAGACAAAAACGATCGATGCCAAACTACGCCCAAATGTAGCAGAGAATATAGATTTCGCAGTTTGAAGCTGGCGTTGCCATCGATGTTCGTCTTTTCGGGCGCGATAGTATTTATGGAATATGCCTGGTATTTCACGCTCTTCGTCATCTGTCAGATGCTGCCACAGTTCCATATTTCCAGGTTCACATACGGACAAAACGGCTTCTAATTTATTGTCGTCTTCTGTTGGATAGCATCTTGGCGTTCGATTACGGGAAAGAGACAATTGAAATTTATTTTCCCTGAAGTTTTCAAGTTTAGAGATGATTTGTGGAATATCGGCAAGCCTGTCGTCGACACGAGGTTCGAGCATCTGTCGCAGCAGCGAAACGAGTTCATGCGGTTTGTCCTGCATCAGTGGTTCGAAGATAAGCCTGAAATCTTTAATGGGAATTTCTGCTGGCGAAACACCGCTAAAGAGTTGAACGGCGAGTGCGCCGACAGCATAGATATCGCTGGCAGGAACGGGATTTCCGGTGAGCTGTTCTGGCGGCATATAGCCAAATGTTCCCGCAACGGTTGATCCGCCGCCCTGTATCTGTGGGTTCGCGACTGCACCAAAATCGATTAGAGTTACTTTGAAAGAATTGTCTTTGTTTGGCGATATCATCAGATTCGATGGCTTGATATCGCGGTGGATAATTGGTGGTTCGTGATGATGCAGTTTGTCGAGGATTGTCAATATCTGAATGATGATATTGTAGACATCATTAACACTGAATCGGTGGCCGTCGCTGAGCATCTTTTGGAGTGATGCGCCTTCGATGTATTGCTGTATGATATAGGAGCATGGCGGATCATCATCCAGACATTCAATGGCATCATAAAACTTTGCAACTCCCTCGAATTTCAGTGATTTCAGTACTTCAGCCTCTCGCTGGAACAGCTCGTACTCTTTCCAGGTTTTGATCGAGTTGATATTGAGCTGCTTGACGACGACGTAATCGTTGTTATCCAGGCGGCTGGCTAGGAATATTTTTCCCTGAGCACCATGCCCGATTTCCTGTTCGATGACATATTTATTGGCGAGTATGTGAGGCGTCTGCTCTGTCTCACTCATGTGAAACAATGAAGCTTCGGATTCGACTGGTTTGTTTGTCTCAAGTAATTGTTCTGCACTCATACGCACCGGCCTCTAGGTTGTGTCTATTATTCCCCGGAATACTACATGAAACTATATGCTGTAACTCATGTGTCTGATGATCTCTTCTTTTGTTTTGAGTACACAATCATTACTATATCCTTTTGGTAAACATATCTTTGCATCTTTGATGTCCATGGTTTGAATCACATTTAACGCCTCGCGCATGATGTGTGCAGGGGTATGAAAAGCAAATCCTTCGGCGATCAAAAATTTAGCGTCATCAGATATATTGGGCATTTGCATCATCATTAATAGTCCATGGTAGAATTCGTCGGTCAGGTCATTTCCAAAACCATATTCCATTGCACAATACTTTAGATGATTGATCCGAACAATCGCATCAAGCGGCGGAGTCGTCATTGAATGATAATTCTTTAGAATATATTGAATGATCGGTTGGAATGCTTCTTTGACACGTTCTTTTTTATTAAATATTGGAAATGCCATGTCTGTTAGGACGAGTATGCAATTTTTGTGACATTTCTTGTATTTTGGGTTGAGCAAATATCTAACGACATACGTCATAATTGCCTGATTATATTCTTTTTTGTAAGTTACGCAAAATCGAATTGCTTCATTGAGTGCTTTCATGTTTGGTGCATGGGTTATTTTCCTGATTTGAGCATTCAGGTATGCATCATTTGTGGGCTCGATATCGAGAGCGACAGGTACATCAAAGTCTTTTTCATCAAAGCCTTCACTCTGGTCAATGATGTTATAATCATCGTCGAAATCAACCAGTGGTATGGGAAACGGTACGCTTGATACCTCATCACCGAAATAACGGTCTTCGATATGGTACAAAATCGGTATTTGATCGCCAATTTTATAATGATGTTCAGGTTCGACGTGTGTGAAATATTTGTGTACAATATCTTTGGAGCGCTTATCGTCCGGAGGATTGAATTTGTATTCGATCCGAAAGGTCGGAAAAGCGTTGGAAAAGGCCAGTCTGGATCCAACGTCATTCAATATGGTCATGACACTGCCAGCCGGCGCAGGTACATATCTAATGTTCGTAATTGTAGCAATGGTCTTTCTGCTGTTGCCGATCAGTTTATTCATTGCCATGACGGATTTGGTAACAGATAACTGTTCTGAGATTGCATTTTTATTATCCAAACGTTTACATATTTTTTCAAATATAAAAATGCCCAGGCCGATACCGCCTACGCAACTAGCAATCAGCACAAGCGTACTCAACAACCCATATCGCAGCCCATACAAATACTTACTCAGCTGGATACCCAGATAAATGCCCCCCGCTAAAACTGCAATGGCAATGGAGAAGGCAATCAGATAGGCAATCAGCTTGAAGATCGATGCTGCGAATCCGCTTGCAGCACGTTTAAGCTGTAGATTGTTTTGTTTTCTCTGTGCCTGCCTGAGAAAGCTTTTGTAAGTATTCGGCACGCTTCGGATCTCATCATCCGGCAATTGCTGCCACAGATTGATATTACCCGCGTCACCAATGGCTGAAACAAGCGCGAGTTTTTGTTCAAAATCTGCACGATATGCATGTGGTTGAGACTGGTACTGGGAATTGCCGAAATCCCCATGCATATAACTGCAAAGTCGCTCGATAATCGTTGGGATATCGGCAAGCCTGTCGTCGACACGGGGTTCAAGCATCTGTCGCAGCGTCGTGACGAGTTGATGCGGCTTGTCCTGCATCAGAGGCTCGAAGATTAGCCTGAAATCTTTCACCGGAATTTCCGCAGGCGAAACGCCGCTGAACAATTGAACGGCGAGTGCGCCGACGGCATAGATATCGCTGGCAGGAACGGGATTTCCGGTGAGCTGTTCTGGCGGCATATAGCCAAATGTTCCCGCAACGGTTGAACCGCCGCCCTGTATCTGTGGGTTCGCGACTGCACCAAAATCGATCAGGGTTACCTTGAAACCGTTATCCCTGGTCGGCGATATCATCAGATTCGATGGCTTGATATCTCGATGAATAATTGGGGGTTCGTGATGATGCAGCTTGTCCAGGATCGTCAGGGTCTGAATGATAATGTCGTAGACATTTTCGACACTGAATCTGTGTCCGTCACTGAGCATCTTTTGGAGTGATGCGCCGTTGATATATTCCTGAATGATATAGGAGCATGGCGGATCATCATCCAGACATTCAATGGCATCATAAAACTTTGCGACGCCGTCGAAATTCAGAGATTTCAGCACTTCGGCTTCACGGTTAAACAGCTCGTACTCTTTCCAGGTCTTGATCGAATCGATATTGAGCTGTTTGACGACGACTATGGTTCCATCGGCGATTCGTCGTGCTTCGAAGATTCTCCCCTGTGCGCCGTGACCGATTTCGCGCAAGATCTGGTATTTGGAGGTGAATGCATTGTGTCTCAGAGAATCGTGTTCATGCGGCTCAAAAGCTGATTGGGAAGCGGGTAAGGCCGAAATATGTTTATCTTCAACAGTTGTCTGTTTTTTTTGTACCAAGTCCATCTCGAACCATCCTCTCGTATTTATCACGAGTTTTCAGAATTGTCTTTTGTGATACTGCGTTCCAATTGCTCCACAATCATTTCACGTACATCTATTTCAGTAGTATTATCCAACTCTCTTTGATCCACAATCATTTTACGTACATCTCTTGTTTTGGCCATCATTTCAATCGTATTATCCAACTCTCTAAAGTTGATATTATATTTATCCAATAGTTCTATAGAAACAAGGAACGGGTCTTTGATATTCTGTATTTTTGACAATGCATTCATTTTAATCCATTTAGGTGTCGCACACATAAAGCCATCTGCGATCAATGTCCTTGCCTGTGGCGACACATAGCGATCGCACATAATATCGACAAGCCCCAGACAAAACTCATTTAAGATTTTTTGGGTCGGCGGGGCAGCATGATGTAAATCATCAACCACCTGCAGATTATAATCTTTTGGTAGATTAAATTCATCAGTACTGTGGGCTTCAGCTGTGCATTGACTGTATAGCCTATTTTTTATCCTGATAAATTCCAAAGTATTATCCACCGACGGTCGTCCAAAAGAACGCGGCTTCAATCTGATATAATCCAGGATAACATCCAATGCTTCCGGTAATCCTTTATAAGGCGCATTAATAGAGGTTCCATCGAGCGGGAATGCCATACGTTTCAATGTCATGATGCACTCTTGGTGACAAAATTCATCTTGTGGCGACAAGAGTTTTTGTGCAATATATGGTAAAATGATTTTGTTCTTTTCCACGTTATTGAAACAGCATTTTCTGATGGCATCACAAATAGACACTTGTGACTTAGCACAATTTAGTTCACGAAGGCGGCGGTAGACATCATTGTGTTGTTCAAATAATTTCGCATATACAGCTGAGCCACCGTTTTGCATATACGAAGTAGCCACGCGAGCCGTTTTAAATCCATATGTTGCATACACATCAATATTATCATCGACAACATCGCCCATATCCTTATAGATAGGGCTAGAGGAAGAGGCAAGAATGGAATCAGAATTCTCAATATCCATCAAGGGCAAAGGGAACGGCATACTCTGAACCGTATCCCGGTAATATTTATCGATAACTTTATACAAAATTGGCATAGTGTCACCAATTTTATAATGATTCTCAGGTTCAGCGGTTGTCACATACTCATGTATGATATCTTCTTCACGCTTATCGTCCGGCGGATTAAATTTATATTGTATTTTAAGTTTAGGGTAATCGTTGACCATCAACCGAACTGTGTCTTCTTTTTGATGAATTATTTTCACAGAATCATCGGATACCGGTATATAAGTAACACCGGTGATCGTTGCAATGCTCTTTCGGCTGTTGCCAATGAGAGAAAGGATGTCTTTATACTGCTCCAGTTTTTCTGGTCCAGGTAAGGATGAGACATGCTTAACGCCAAAAAATCGATAAATAGCTCTCTTTATCGATTCTGTCTTATCAAGTGGCAAAACGAACCCCCCAATAATTAAAGTAAAGCCCGTAGATATCGAAAAACAACATATCAATAGCCCAAGTACAAGACACACCGCAAGTACTAACAAGTAAAAGATGACTAGCACTGGATATGCAATCAATGCTGCCACAAATTTTCGAACACGCTGACTTTTTTTTAACTGTGTTGTCGCCTCCTGATATTTATCAAGTTCATCCTGATAAAAATTTCTATATACATCAGGTACATCCCGTAATTCACCCTCGGGCAGCTGCTGCCAGATTTCGATGTTTCCCGGCTCACAGACAGACGAAACAGTGGTCAGTTTTTTGTTGTAATCCGCAGCATAATTGCTTTTACAGCGCTTACCGCTTTTCACGATATCCAATCTATTATCGTGAATGTGTTGTAAATCATCGATAATCTGGGGGATATCGGCGAGTCTGTCCTCGACTCTGGGTTCAAGCATCTGGCGCAGCAGCGAAACGAGTTCGTGCGGCTTATCCTGCATCAATGGTTCAAATATGAGCCTAAAGTCCTTTACTTCTATCTCGCCAGGCGAAATGCCGCTGAACAATTGGACCGCAAGTGCACCGACAGCATAGATATCGCTGGCAGGAACGGGATTTCCGGTGAGCTGCTCGGGCGGCATATAGCCATAGGTCCCTGCAACCGTCGATCCGCCGCTTTGAATCTGTGGATTCGCAACCGCACCAAAGTCGATGATTGTTACTTTGAACCCGTCTCCGGTGCCAGGCGTCATCATCAGATTCGACGGTTTAATATCGCGATGAATAATCGGCGGATCATGGCGATGCAGTTTGTCGAGAATCGTCAGTGTCTGAATGATGATATCGTAAACGTCATCAACGCTGAATCTGTGCCCGTCTTTGAGCATCTTCTGCATCGAAACACCCGGGATAAATTCCTGAGCGATATAGGAACACGGCGGATCATCATCGAGACATTCAAACGCATCATAAAATTTAGCCACGCCATCGATATCCAGGGTTCGTAAGACCTTGGCTTCGCGGTTAAAGAGTTCGTATTCTTTCCATGTTTTGATGGAATTGATGTTGAGCTGCTTGACGACGACAATGGCACCGTCAGCGATTCGGCATGCTTCGAAGACTTTGCACTGGGCCCCGTGACCAATTTCGCGTAAAATCTGGTATTTACCTGCAATAGACTGTTTTTTGGCTGTCTCTTCGCTGATTTGATCACCAGATGCCGGGGAAGGCTTCAGTAACATTTCGCCGAGTGGACTCTCGTCGTGATCGACCAGAGCTGGCGCAATGATGGGACTCAGAGGTTGTTCATCGAACTTAATGGGGTTCAACGAGAAATGTGAAGCGAACTCAATCGACATGATGCATGGTTGAGATAGGTGTGGTATAATGTGGGTGTGTAATGCAACTCATACACAAGATGTATTTTTATCATGTAATACGATATTGAACCAAAGAAAAACGATGGCGGAAAATAACGAAGAAAGAGCGCTGGTACTTGGAAGAGAAAAGATTAGCACGTTGCTGCCAAAATTTGCGCTTCCTGCAATAGCGGCGATGGTCGCGAGTTCAGCCTATAACCTGATTGCGGGGATTTTTATTGCGCGTCTTGGCGCATACAGCATTGCCGGCGTTGGCATTGCCATGCCGTTTATGAATCTTGCGGCCGCATTCGGATCACTGGTCGGCGTTGGCGCAAGCGTAATATGCGCCATGTATCTGGGTGAAAAGAAATACGAACGCGCACGCCAGGTTTTGTGTAACCTCGTCATTCTCAATCTCATCATGGGCACTTTGTTTTCGGTTGTTGGGCTTATCTGGCTTGATCCGATTCTCGAGTTTTTCGGAGCGAGCGAAAACACGCTGCAACCGGCGCACGAATACATGCAAATCATTCTGGCGGGCAATGTGTTTGCGCATATGTTTCTTGGGCTAAATGCCATTCTGCGCGTGAGCGGATATCCAGCGACAGCGATGAATCTGACATTCTTTTCGGTTGGCATCAACCTGGTGTTGGCTCCATTGCTGATATTTGCGCTGGATTTTGGAATACGCGGTGCAGCGCTGGCCACAGTAATCGCACAGATTGTTTGCTGCTGTGTTCAGTTCCGATTATTCATGGATCACAATCGCACGGTCTATATCGAAAAAGACAAGTTCCACCTGGATCGCGAGATTATTAAACGGTCGTTTTTTCTTGGATCACCGAATTTCTGCACCAATGCCGTGGCATGTTTAATCGTGATTGTACTTAACGGCGCCTTGCTGGAATATGGCGGCGATTTGCATGTCGGTGCCTACTCGATCGTGAACCGCGTTGTGATGCTCTTTTTTATGATCGTGCTGGGATTTTCTCAGGGGATGCAGCCGATTGTCGCCTATAATTATGGTGCCAAACAATACGATCGCATGTGGCAGGCATTTAGATTGACGCTGATTTGTGCGACTTGTGCAACCACAGCAGGTACGCTGGTATGCGAGCTGTTCCCGGGGCTTTTAACGCGCGTTTTTGTTGATCCGCAAACCGAACTCGATGTTCAGCTGACCGAAATCACCATCACGGGATTTCGTATTTTGACGATGGCATTCTGTATCATCAGCGTGAACGTTATCGGCTCGAACTTTTTGTCGAGCATCAATCAACCGATGAAGTCGCTGGCATTATCGCTGACGCGTCAATTGATCTTTTTATTGCCGCTGATTTTGGTATTGCCGAGGTTTTGGGGGATACACGGCGTGTGGTTTTCACTACCGATATCGGATGTCTTGTCCACGATTTGCGCAGCGCTGGTCGTTCAATATGAATGGCGCAAACATCACAGAATAGAGCCTGGCGCTTAGAACTGTTAGCAATATAAACCAATAGTGACCAAAGGTGCGAAGATTTGCGTTGGCGTCAAAACCACATTATACCACATGTAGTTTTGGTGGTTCGTGTCAATCTATTTTAACCTTTGGGCCCCTCCCCCGCCACCACCACCAGCTGCGTCTCCAACTGGGTACACTTCTTCATTTTGACCTGTCACTAAACACGCCAATTCATCTGTGTCCCTTTGCATGATGCCGGGATCCAGCGAGTCAGCCTGTCTCGTCAGACATGATTGATTCAGTGAACCTCGTTATGTAAAACGCAGCCGAAACCAGGGACATCGCAACCGGCCAGATTTATTGTTATGGTCTCATATAAAGAGCCCCAAATGGGCGATACTGCCCGTGGAGCACCCGAAGGATGGACTCCTGGGATAGAAATCGCCTAAAATCAGCACGCTGAAAGTGTGCAAGATTTTAGCCTCATTAATGATGTCGCAACAATATCTGTAGCACCTCCGGTTATCGTGTGTAGTTCATGCTATATATGTGGCAATCGAAAAAAAAACGGCCAAAAAAATAAAAAAATGACCCTGTTTAACGAGCGTGGATATGAAAAAGTAAGGCTGTCTGCTTTGCGGCCACGAGCGATGAGCAATGAGCAACGCGTGCTCATTGGCCAGCTCAGCGCTCGATGCTCGACGATCGATGCCAGTATCTCACACGTATCGAGGTAACGCTATAGCCACACTGGTTAAACATAGCCAAAAAAATTGTACGAGCATAGACACAGACTGTTTATGTGTTGTGTCTTGTGGCTTGAATGCAGAGACATTTCGCGAAACGTCGCGACAACAGGTTCTAAGCCACAAGCCGTAAGCTATAAGCATTTTGCGGCGTATCTGTTATATCCCAAAGCTGGCCAGTTTCCAGTTATCTTCGACAAGGATGAAATCGATGAACATGCCGGAGATGAGGCAATGAACGCCGGATGACTGTTTGGCGCACTGCATGCTTTCGAGCGAAGATGCGGCCAAAGCCGCATAAAGCGCGTTCAAATCTGGATCGGATTGTATCTTTTCGGGCAATTGATCGCTCGGATAATGCTGTTGCAGGGATGGGGCGAGGTTGGCATAGAATTCTTCGGCATCGCGCGAATAAAGTGCATATTTTATGCGCAGAATCACGCTGCCAAGCGATTGTGTATTCAGCATTCGGTGTGCATCGAGGTGATAGCCATTGCCACTGTCTATAAAGGTAAACGCGTCTACGGTAGCGATGTTTTCGAAGGAAGCATCTGGTGGCAGTGATTTGGTTTCGTCTGGGCATGGTTCGACGACGGTTTCGCGCACGAGTTCAGCAGCGTGCTCAGAACGCTGATCGCGGCAACTGCTGATATAGTCCCGGTATGCGGATTGTGCGGTATTTCCTGAAGAAGCACAGGCTGCACAAAAAAGCCCCGGAATGAGCCAAAAGATACGATACATGCTGGATTCGTGGTGTAGCGAAACAACGGAAATCGGCGTATCGAGCCAGCAGAGACGGGCGAACAGCACGTCTCTGGCGAGATAGCCGATTGGGGGTAGCGGCGTATCGAGCCGGTAGTAGAGACGCGAGATCTGCACGTCTCAACAGAGATGTGTGATCCGCACGTTTTCCGGCGAGATAGCCGCGTAGGGGGCTGTGCCCCCAACCCCAAAAACTAGAAAAGCCGGGTACAAACCTCAGGTTTTCCGCTTGATTTGAGCGAATCGCAGGTGAGGGAGTCGAGTTGACTCAGGCAGCTGCGGGCGACTTCGGCGGAATAGACTGCGTCGTAAGCCGCGCAAACGCTTTCGATGGAACTGATACAGGAATTGCGGTCGCTCGTTCGCAAAAGACCGCACGATTTGTAATCACCGCATTGCGCACAGCGATCGCACAGTTTTGTGGCGGCTTGTTCGCAAAACGAACGATGGACGTCGCGGCAGCCGCACAGGCATGCCAATCCGACGCACACAACAATAAAATACAAACGATTCATAGATTCCAATGGTGAAGAAATGCAGATTTTTTGTGCGCATGGATGTATTATCGACATGGCACAGGCCGCTGATTATACACCCGGGGCGAAGATGAATCCAATACAACTCGTACTTATTTCGGGAATGGGCGGAGCAGGCAAAACGACCGCGCTGCATACGCTGGAAGATTTGGGCTTTTACTGCATGGACAATCTGCCGCTCGTGCTGCTGCCCGAGTTTTTAAAATTGATTGCGTCGCATGCGAAGATTAGCCGTGTGGCAGTCGGCGTGGACATTCGCGATTCCGTGTTTTTGCCGCAGGCTCCGCAGGTGATCGATGACTTGCATGCCAGTGGTTATACGCCCGAAATCGTCTTTCTCGACGCGCAGGATCAGGTGCTGAAACGCCGCTATAAAGAGACGCGACGCACGCATCCGCTCGACAAAAATGGCGATCTGAACGCGGCCATTGCGCATGAACGCCGCATGCTTCAGGTGCTTGGGCCATATATTCAAACGCGCATCGATACGTCCGAGATGTCGCCTCATGTGTTGCGCGACCATATCCGGTCGCGATATGCGTTTGCGCCGCAGAATATGCGCATTACCGTTGTCAGCTTCGGTTATAAATATGGCATTTTGCTCGACGCAGACCTCGTTTTCGACGTGCGGTTCCTCAAGAATCCCTATTTCGTGCCTGAACTTTCGCATCAAACTGGCCTGGATAAAGCGGTTGCAGACTACGTTTTTTCCGATCCCGATGCGACGTCATTTCTCGACAAAACCTGCGATTTGCTTCGGTTTTTGCTGCCGCGATACCGCGCCGAAGGCAAACGTTACCTCACCATTGGCATTGGCTGCACTGGCGGCCAGCACCGCAGTGTTGCGCTCGCCGAGGCGATTTATCTGCGCATGCGAGATGATTCTGACGATTGGGCCATCAGCCATCGCGAGCTAGAGAAAAATCAAAACAACAGCCGTTCGTGAGGGATGTGTTTTTTTGGGGCCGCGCCTATGCACAAGTGCATACGGCGCCGGGGCCAGGCTATCTGCGATACGCCTGGCCTTTATCATAAAAAATCGCTTGATTTCCTTTGCCCTTCGCGTTATGCATAAATGCGTTTGGAATAATATTTTATCTAACGCACCGCGTCAAATTGTAAATTTTACGCATTATCAACTGCTTAAAATAAAATTCGTGTGTTATGTTTGTTGGTAGAATTTTAGCCAAGGTTAGTTTTATTGCGGCTCTATGTGGCAGCATCGGTGCAATCGGCTGCGTTGAAGAAATCGATCCGCAGCGTGAACAGCGTGATGTGGGCACATTTGGCCAAGAGCTGTACAAGATAGTGTATGACAATTCGGTGCATTCGGTTGAGCACAGTGATGCGCAGTTTTTAAGCACATTTGAATCGCATCGCGATGAATTCATCGATGCCGTCGACAAATCGCTGTATCGCGAAGATTACGATGCAGCCAACCAATTGTTTATCGATATCGTTCCGCTCTATGAGAACAATCTGTATCCGGGGATGTTGCGTAAGATTGGCGTTGTTGTAAACGAAGTGCGGAACACGCCGGATGCGGTGAGAGGTCTGCATTATCTGCTTCATTCTCCGGATGTGGAGCTTCACATGGATCAGGCCAATCCATTTGGTTTGGTGTTTGGGTATAACGAATTGCCCGAAATTACTGACGAAATGCTTGATCTCATTTTGAAGCACACGACGGGCACGCGCAATGCGACGAACCAGATGCTTCGCGAACTTTCGATAGCTGCATCCGATTTGGAGCCGGATCCGAATCCGACGCGATTTATCCGGCGGGCATTTGATACGCTGTTTACGCCAGACGATGATTACACGCCGAGTGGAGAATATGAGCCGCAAATCGTTGTGAAGCTGGACGATCGCGGACGTGCGGTGCTTCGTGGGGAAGCAGGTGCATCGGTTAAAGCGCCGTTTGTAGACAGTGATCGCGATGGCCATGCCGATATGGATGAGGATGGCTACTATGTTTTAAGCAATGGCAAGCGTGTTAGCCCATTCAACACCGAAGCGGGGGTATCGCCGGAATTTTCTTTGTCGGCCAATGGCGAACTTTTAAAGGATGGTGAACCGGTTTTCGAAACATTTGATTTACAAAAGACGCCGCTGGCCTATCTGCTGCGCGAGGGTGATACATTACTCGAGAATACGACGCTGGATCAGGCATTGCGGGCAGCCCAGACATTGCTTGGAACGCCGACGAGCTATACAGACGAACACGGCGAATATACGGGATTTGAGCGATTTTCTGGTGTGGCGCAGCTTTTGGCGGCCGTATTGACGACGCTCGATCACGATTCGGTTGGTCCCAATTTCGAAGCTGCGATTTGGCTGCTCAAGCACGATAAGGATGTCGTTGCGCGGATGCTTCGCGATCTCGAAATTATTTTTGATATCGTTGATGAAACGCCATCGAATTTTTCTGCCGATAATAATCTGATCGACCGGTTGCTTCCGGAATTGCTCAAACTGGCGCAGGTTCCCGGATTTCTTGATGAGTTGCTGGTTGCCCTGGACGATCCGATGGCTGCCAATATCGCGCCGATTTTATCGGAATTGGCGAGCGTCAAGAATTCGTTTATTTCGGTCGATCCCAACAGCATTTATGAAGGATGTTTCCAGAATTGCGAATCGCAGTTTGTGCAGGGTACATTCGAACGCATGAATTGTATTCGTGCATGTCCCCGAGACGAAGTGCTTGGTACGGTTAAGACCGAGCATGATAAGCCGGAATCGTTCGAGAATCGCTCGATATTTCAGCGCATCACCCATCTGATGTGGGAAACCTCCGAGACGCCATACGAAGTTCATACGACGCATGTATCGTATAAAGATACCGATTTGTCTACGCTTGGTGCAGCGCTGGGATCGCTGATGTCGTTTGACAATCTGGCTGAAGCCTATTTGCTGACCTATACCCAAGATCTCAAACTTGTCGAACATATCAGTCCAACATTTATCAACCTCGCCAGCCTGATTGGCGCAGATGGCGAAACGGTTGCGGATTTGTTGACAAAGCTGGTCGACAATATGTTCAACCTCAAGCTGAGCACCGTACCCAAAACATCGGAAGTGACGAGATTGTTTAACCGCGCCATATTGCGCAGTGAAACCGAGTCTTTTTCGCTTGAACTGAATGTGGCGATGTGCAAATCGGGGCACCGTTGTCTGGAGGTAAATGCCGATACGCTGCTGGCGATCGAAGCATCCGGGCTGGCCGATGCGCTGTATCCCATCGTCCGTGTATTTAATAAATACGGCCAGGCTGCAGCATTTGCCAGGATTGCAGCGATTGTATTTGAATATTATCCGACTGGTGTCTGCACCGACTGCAAATATGAATATGTGTCTTATGACGAAGCAGACAACATGACGGTTATCAAGCCGCTGGAAATGGTGCCGATGGATTTTCGCAGCTTCGAACCCGTTTTGATTCGTGCGCTTGCCGAGACCAATATCGTAGCTGATACAGGGGCGCTTTGTGATGCGCTGCTCAACGTCGAGCTTTCGGATGGTACGCGATTGACACAGCGATTTGAAAGGTTCGTCGAATACCTGCTCACGCCAGATCCGGAGCTGACCAATATCATGGGCAAAACGTTTACCTACGATCCGGCAGATTTCAGAATCAAACCGTTGTCCCCTGCGTATTTGTATATCGATGGGATTCGGGCGATCAGCGACCTGCTGGACGCGAATCCGACAACCGAAGATCAGCTTGCCGAAGCACTTGATGGCATTAAAGATATTACGATTCATACCATTGAGCGTCCCGATGGCAGCATCGGATTTGAAAAACCGGCAGGGATTCACATTATAACCAGTGTTTTGGAGCTGTTGCTCGAGCTTTTTAATGAGCACACGGCAGCAGGTGATCGCACGGCGTGGATTAATGAGATCGCCATTCCCGAAGTGCTGGATCTGCTTTCGGGACGCTTATTATATGCCTATTTTGAGCTATTCAACGAGCTCGACAGTGATCCGGATGGGTTGGAAAAATTCCGCCGCATGGTTTTGCATGTGATGGAATCGGGGAAAGAATCGCCACAGAAATTGGTGGGTGCAGCCTATTTGCTCGTTGGCTGGATATTGGAACAGGAGCATCTATATAATCTACTGCAAGCGTTGGCATCACCGATTGATCCCGATCGCGTTTGGACAACCGAGGGATTTTCGGATTTATCCTTTGTGACGACGATTCTAACGACGGTGAATGCGTTTAATCAGTGTGATCCGACTCATGTTTTCAATCGCGTTGCTTACAATCTGTTTGAAACCGATAACCGAAAACGCGCCAATCTGCAGCGTCTGATGGAGATTGGATATGATTTGTTCCGCAGAGAGCCAGGCTCAGATGCACCGGAAACGGCAGAAGATACAAAGGTTTTGCTCGATTTTGTCTATGATTTATTTACGGACGATGATCGGGGCGTAGAGCGGATATTCAAGGTGATCGACTATACGATCTGGGGTATGGGCGGACGTCCGGATGATTGGGCCGAACATGTGAGGTGGGCGCGGGATCCCGAAACGGGAAAAGTAATGCCAGTTCAGAGTACTGGGGAGGCTGCGCCATGATAGCTTTTCAACTGGGGATATATCCCGAACACGTTTCGTTTTTTCTCCGGATGGCGCTCATTCCGGGCCCCCCATTTCGACAAAAACGCTACTGTCTAAGCAGGTTTACCGTGGTATGTGCAATATTTAATCCACGTTTAAATACTGTATCCCTGGATCGTTATCTATGAAACGTATGAAATATCTGATTAGTACGATATTGTATTTGGGATTAACCTCTGCAGCTTATGCTGGCGGTTTATTCGTGCCGCTTGGCGGCGTTGCCAATACCGGACGTGCGGGGGCTGCGGTTGCCTCAACCAGGGATCCCAATGCTATTGCATATAATCCGGCGTTGATAGCGCTTACAGATGGGCATCAGCTGCTTGTCGATGTGACCTGGGGCATGCTGCAGCTCGAATTCCAGCGCGAACCATTGCTGGAACCCAATGGCAGCATCACCTATTTCGATAAAGTGGAGAATCAGGCCAAAGGCGTGGCAATACCGCAAGTATTGTTTACAACCGATTTCGGCACTGATTGTATTGGTCTGGGCGTTGGTGTTTTTCCGCCAAATGCAGCACCAGTGAGCTATCCGGCAGATGGTGCGCAGCGCTATGCGGTCGTGAATATGGCAAACACGATTGCATTTACAACCGAAATTGCATTTGCCTGGCGGCCATTGGAATGGCTTTCGATAGGCGCAGGATTCCAGAATATCACGTTTGTTTTTAAGGGCACCGGGATTTCGAGTACATATTTTGGTATTTTAAGTCAGCCTGAAGATCCCGATATGGACAGTGTGATTACGGTTGATGCCACCGATTATTTCACGCCCAGCGCCAACTTCGGTATTTGGGCACGCCCGATTGAAGGCTTTGAGATCGGCCTGGCCTTTCAGCTGTTTGCCGATCTCGAGTCCAGTGGCGGAAAATTCAAGACTGCTCTACCCAATCATTATGTATTCGAGCGTTCACAGGTTCGCGGCAAAGGCATGGATCTGGCGTTTTCGTTACCCTGGACCCTAAAGCTTGGCTTGAGATACGAATACGAGGGCCTGTTCGATATTGAACTGGATGCCTGGTATTCGCGATGGAGCCGTCAGAAAGAGCTGAAACTGTATTCGCACGACGTCTATTTGTACAACAATGCCCTCGTCGATGAAGTCCACGTCGAAGACTATGTTATTCCCCGTGAAATGAAAGATACATTCGGATTTTCGGTGGGCAGCGATGTTCATGTTATGCCCGGGCTCACTGTGAGAGGTGGATTTCTATATGAATCCGGTGCCGCTCGTGATGAACTCTATTCGGCGTTTTTATATGACAACCATAAACTGGGGCCAACCGTCGGTTTGTCATGGGAAATCAATCATATCGTTCGTCTCGATTTCTCGTTTGCTCACATCCATCAATTGCCAAAGACTGTGAAAAACGGGACATTTAAACAATACAATTTCGTCTATCCCGAAATGGCACATGCCACAAATAATGGCGACTACAAGTCGTTCTACGATTTTATCGGTATTGGTGCGAACTTTACATTTGGCGGTTCTAAATCAACAGCAACGGAGTAAAGCGATAATCAATCGCTATGTACGGCGACTATGTTGACTCTTTCAGTTTTAGCTGTTCGTTAGTTTATTCGTGGGGTTCACCCACGATTAAAATTGTACTGAGATATTTTATTTATTTCGCAGATAGATATCGATAACGGCATTATCTTCGGGAACGACAAGCGTTTGCTCAACCATATGGGTTTGTCCAGAACGCATACTTACAATGCCGCGAGCCTGATAGATTCCGCTTTTAAGGCTGATATGCTGAGATGCTACACCAAATTGTGACAACGGCAGTCCAATCGTTGCTACGACTTTCTTGTTTTGATTATAAATCGTCAGATCGAGGTGCTGAGGGATATCGCCTGGATTTTGATAATCGGTAATCTCTGTACGCATTGTGAGATCGACCGAAACTTTGCGGTAATTGCCCCAGTACCAGACCAGAGCGCAAACGAACAAAATAATGATAATCGGCTTGAGGCTATGTTTAAGCGTTTCTCGGGTAAATAGCTTCATTATATAATCCGGCTTCTGTCTATAGTTTCAATCTCGTCTGGTTTCCAGGATTTCCACAGGTTAAACTTGTTGTTTTCAAACAGCCAGGTATCGATACGAATTTTTCGCTCCGAAATGGTATAAACGTTGAATTTGCCAGCACGATTGGGCGATTTGAACTTACAAACGCTGCAAGAGCCTGGTTCGGCAATGATGATGTTCTTTAGGCATTTAATTGAATAATCGTGGTTATGGCCGTGCGCGATCATGTTGACTTTTCCGTCCAGGCAAACATCGATAAAATCACTGGCATCTTCGAGTTTTCTCAACGATTCGCCAGGTGATTGCAATATCTGGAACAGATGGTGATGCAGAACAACGATTTTTGTACGGCTGGCAACTTCGGGATGGGCAAGTGCCTTTTGGAGCATATCGAGCTGATGTTCACCAATGCGACCTGCGGCAACAAACCACGGGCGGGGCTGTGCTGAATTGACACCAATAAAAGCGACATCCTTGACAATTTGTACGAATGGCCATGTTTCATCGCAGCCAAAGTCGAGATTTCCAGGTTTGGTGCGGTACATATACGTTTCGAAGCGTTTGGCCTTTTCGCTTTCCCGTGTATAAAAATCGTGATTTCCCGGCACGATTGTCATCTTTTCGTCAATAAAGAATCGGTTGAGCGCGATTCGTACCGAGTTGAATTCTGCAGGAAGCGCCAGGTTGGTTAAGTCGCCTGAAACGATCAGATGGGTACAGCCCAGATCTTTAATTTTCTCAATTGCAGCTTGTGCCGTGATGGTGCTGTGAATCCTTGCACGCCCAGCAAGCAGATTAATTCCGCCCGAAATGCGCTTGTTCAGGAAATCTGTAAATTTGGCGTCTTGTGTATCTAGCCAGTGTATATCACTGATATGACCGATTTTCATGCGAACCCCTCAGAATAATTCGCGATCCACCCGCGACGAATTATTCTCTGAACCGCCAGAATGTCAAATTATTTGGATTTATCTAAAATAAATGGCCGAAAAATTTTTTATTGCCACATATTACAGATGTTGAAATCATTCAACCAAGACATGGAGCGGCTGATGGCGCAATCTAAACAGCAACCACCACCAGAATTATTCGAACGCATACAACAACTAACGCTGTATGATGACAGATTTATGTCGGTCACACTGGGGCATAGTATTCCGTGTATTGAAAGGGTATTGCGCATTATATATAATGATGACTCGATTTCCATTGTGCAGGTGCACCCCCAAAAGCACGTTATCAATCTTGAGCGCCGGGATGCAAAGGGACATCACGTCATCCAGGACATTTTTGCTCTGGATACGAAAGGCAGACAGTATAATCTTGAAATTCAGGTCAAACCAAACGACAACTTACTTTGGCGAGCGCGCTATTATGGTTCCATTACAGACACAGAACAATTGCGTGAAGGCATGGATTATCGGTTGTTGCCGGAGCTTAATATTGCCTTCGTCACGCAGACGGACTATTTTGAACAAAAATGTCCCTTATATGCATTCGAATCACGGTGCGAAATACTTCCTAAAACGATCAATACGGGGGTTCACATCACTTTTGTAAACGGAGCCTGTGTGGATGACTCACCGTTAGGTAAACTCATGCATGATATGGCGTGTGCAGATCCGGACGAAATGTGTTATAAAGAACTGAGAGAACGATGTGCTTTTCTAAAGCGCACACCACAAGGGAGGCAGATAATGGCTGGCATTTGGGCAGAGGCATTTGAGCAGGGCATTGAGCAGGGCATTGAGCAGGGCATTGAGCAGGGCATTGAGTTGGGTGAGCATAATATCGTTATGCGTCTTGTCTGCGAGTCCGGATTATCGGATAATGATATTATGCAGTATACGGGGGTTTCGCGAGAAACCATCGAGAAAATGCGACAGACTGCAGCAAATGATTCATCAACGTCTGAACCATGATAAATTCGAGACGGGAGGCATTGTGGGAGGCAGATAAAGACTGGCATTGAAGACTCGAAACGCCGTTTCGCATGACTCGCTCGAACGGCGTCATATTTGTATCGGTAACCGGGGGAGCCGCTGGCCGATAAGAACAACGCAAGTGCCGTACAGATCAAAAAAAAGCCCCGATCGCTCGGGGCTTTTTTGGTTAGGTACTAGGTAGTACTATTCAAGGCCATCAACATTCCAGCTGAGAAGACCTTTATCTGGATCACTTGTACTCTTTCCAGAACGCTCAAAGGTTTTACCGGCAACCCATGAATTAGCTGCAGCTGTTACTGAAACTTGAACCTTGATGGAATCACGAACTGCAGTGCCAGTATCGTCCTTACCAATATAGTTACAACCACCGATTTCGAGGACGTCTAAACGATCACCATTCTTAATTGCACCACCCATTTCAACTTCAATGTAGCCACCCTGACCACCAAGAGATGCATAGGTGTATTTGTCATCAGTGCCATAAAGTCTACATTTGTTATCGTCTTTGAGACCACCATTATCATAAGTGAATGCATCAGGTTCACCTAATGCCTTTTTAGGATCGTTTGCAACTTCACCAGCTTTAAAATATGTGGATGGGAAATTATATCCTTTAAGTTCTTCAGCGACGAAATGTTTACCTGTGCTTGGTCTGTAGACGACTATTGCATCAATATCAGCACCTGGATCATCGCATTTGTTTGCACACGCAGTAGCAGGATCTGACATATCATCAATACGAACATAACGATAAACATTGCCAGCCTCTGATTTCTTTACACATGTATCATCAACACCGCAAATGTATTCATCATCAGTTAAATCATCGCAATTTGATGTAGTCTTGCAAGCGTGTGGTGCATTCTCTGAAACACAATAACCATCGTTATCACGAATCAAGCCAGAACCGCATTGTTCCGTACCAGAGCAAAGATAATTGCCATTGGGAACCTGGACGCAATAAGGTGTTGAGCCACTGCAAAGAGAAGCATTCGAATGGCAATCCTCTTCACCAGGCTGGGCATCAGCGCACGAAGCTACACCTTGTACTTCGACGTATACTTTACCGATCGCTTCGCAAAATTCTTTAGGAAGAGCTTCTTCATCGTCGTCACAAGCAGAGAAGCAAAGACCGGTCAGAGCCAGAGCACTCAGTGTCCAAATCAGTTTTTTCATAAAGATTCCTCCAAGAGATTGGTTAGTGCCCAAACCCGGGCACGAAAAAAAACCGTATACGCACGGTAACTAAACTAAACTCATTCACCCCGGCGGGGTGACGATGTGCTTTTTAGCAAACTTTATGCCCTTTGTAAATAATTGGCAGTTTTTTTTGTTTTATCGAGCAAACAAGCCGTTTTGGGGATGCAGATTGAAATCGGTCAAAAAGCACGAGGCAAAAAAATTTTATGCAGCGTGATCCTCGTGCCAGAGTTTTGGGGTGGGTGGATAAAAGACTAACCACCGCTAAATCGGGACAATAATAATAGATGCATCAGATTTTTTGGCAGCTTTGGTTGGATCGTCGTCGTCGGAAGGTGTGGTTTTGGTTACGAGCACCAGACCTTCATAGATGTTATCGGTTGTATTGCCGACTGGAATCGATTGCGCGACGGGCGATTGCTTCTTTTTGAAGAACTTGAGATCTTCGCGGCATGTATCGGAGAAATCGGGATTTTGGAGATCGACTTCGACTGTGATGAGCTTGTCGTCGCGAAATGATAGGGTTACAGCCGAATCATTTTTCTTGCGATATTGCGTGACATGCAGATTTGCGTTGGACGATGGGATAAAATCGGTGAGATCGATTTGAGAAATCGGAGTGCCGAGTTTGTAATCCAGAATGGATTCGCCGGGGCGGATACAGGTCATCTGGTATTGCGAATTATCGTTTTGGGCTTTTTTGACTTCGTCGGCATAAAACCATGCAAAGATACAGCCGCAGAACAACAATACGGCGAGGAGCGTTTTCCATTCAGCAACAAGGAAATCATGCATTTTACAGTGTCCTCAGATATTTGATGGCGTGGTTTGCGGCGCGGGCGCCTTCGTAAACCGCCTTTGCGACCTGCAACATACCGCCGGTGCAATCGCCGCAGGCATAGAGCCCTGGGAGTGTAGTTGCATTATTATCGTCGGTGACGATGCGGACGCCATCGATTTCTGCGCCGATTTTACGGGCGAAATCGGCGCTTCCTGCGATGCCGACAGCGACAAAAATGCCGGCAAGCGGCAGAATGGTGTGATCGTCCAGCTCGACGGACTCGAGGGATTCTGTGCCGTTGAGCTTTATCACTGGCCGCGATTCGACGCTGACATTATCTGGCAAATCGGCGAATTCGGCTGTCTTACCCATGGTAAAGATGGTGACTTTTGCGGAGGTCGCGGCGAGCGTGAGGGCTTCGTGTTTGGCGTATTCGCCGGCACCAATGACGCCGACGTCTTTGCCGCGATAGAAGAAAGCGTCACAGATGGCGCAATAGCTGACGCCGCGGCCTTCAAGCTCTTTCAGACCGTCGATTTTGGGTGCGATTCTGGCTGCACCTGTGGCGAGTATAATGACGTCAGCGGGGTATTTTGAGGTCTGGGTGAGTACGGTCATTTTATCTTCCCAGACGAGACCGACGACTTCATCATTTATTATGGTTACGCCGAGGCGTTTGGCTTGATCGAGGCCGCGATTAAACAAATCGGGGCCTGAAACGGGTTCGGGAAAACCGTAGAAATTTTCGATGGCGTCGGTTTTTCCGAGTGCGCCCATATCGCGATAGATGACCGTGACCGGAAAACCGGCACGAACGAGATAGATGGCAGCAGAAATACCGGCAGGCCCGGCTCCGATAATGGTGGCGTTTGGTTTCATGGGGATCCGTGGATGGGGAATATTGAAAATCAAAAAACATATGGTAGAGACGTTCCGTGGAACGTCTCTACCATATATATCATGGAATTGATGGGATCCATGCAAAAAAAGCGCGGCGTATCGCAGATAGCCGCGCGGCGGCGCGTATGCCGCAACAGCGGCATAGCGTCGCAACAAAAAAAATACATAATACTTGACAATTTTGATGTGAACGCGTAAATAGCTCGCGTTTTATTTGTGCCCAATTTTAGGGCACGGTTTATTGACTGCATGTGCAGAAATACTTAAGAAGGTGTAAAATGGCAGTTAGTCTTCGACTTCAGAGACATGGTACGACACATCGTCCTTATTACAAACTGGTGGCTGCCGACAGTCGCGACGTTCGCGATGGTCGCTTCCTCGAAATACTGGGAACATACGATTCTGTAAGCAATCCTCACAAGATTAACTTTGACCTTGAACGTGTGAATTACTGGATTTCGAATGGTGCAATAGCCAGCGATACCGTCAAATC
>JAEEGL010291746.1_pt1 | contig 32369 bp, 27 predicted proteins | sample 9134231 | NCBI WGS metagenome assembly JAEEGL01 (sample SAMN16246548, study PRJNA631951) | gut metagenome | biome: gut microbiome; feature: rumen; material: fiber-attached | host: Bos | place: Iran: Karaj | collected 2018-10 | reverse complement strand
ATTACTGCGGACAGGTCATGGTTCCGCCTGCAAAATGTCCGCAATGCGGCGGAAAGCACATCCGGTTTTTCGGGGCAGGAACGCAGAAAGTGGAGGAGGAAGTCAGAAAACTCCTTCCCGGCGTTTCCACAATCCGTATGGATTATGATACAACGTCCGGAAAGGACGGACACGGGAAGGTGCTGGAAGAGTTCCGAAGCGGAAGGGCAAGAATCCTGATCGGGACGCAGATGATAGCAAAGGGACTTGATTTTCCAAGAGTAACGCTGGTTGGTATCATTGCGGCGGACATGACACTGAACCTGCCGGACTACAGAAGCAGGGAAAGGACGTTCCAGCTGCTGACACAGGCGGCCGGTCGGGCGGGCCGCGGTGAACAGCCGGGAAGGGTGATTATACAGACCTATAAGCCGGATGATCCTGTCATTCAGTACGCGGCGCGTCAGGATTACCGCTCATTCTTTGAAGAAGAGTTCAGAAGAAGAAGACGGGGATTATATCCGCCGTTTACGAAGCTTATCCGCTTTCTGACCGAAAGCGTGAAGGAAGAAGCTGCTGCGGACGCGGCAAACAGGCTGGAAACTGAAATCCGGAAACTGATTAACGCACATCCGCTGTGGGGGAAAAAGATCCTACTTATTTCCAATGATACTCCAAGCGTAAAGGTGCTTCGCGGAAAATACAGACGGCATGTGGTAATGAAGATGCTGATCAGCCGGGAAACAGAAGAACTGATCGCGGCGCTGACTGATATGGCACGGGAAACTTATACTGAAACAGAAGTATGGTTCGAAGTGAATCCAACGACTATGATGTAATGCAGAAAAGCGCGTCAGAAAACGTGAAACGGAATAAAAACAGAGGAGACAGTGCGGAATGGGAATCAGAAAAATCGTAACAATCGGTGACGATACCCTGCGGAAAAAATGCAAACCGCAGGAAAAATTTGACAAGAGGCTTGCAACACTCCTGAAAGATATGGCTGATACGATGTACAAGGCGGAAGGTGTCGGACTTGCAGCGCCGCAGGTTGGAATACTTCGCCGGATTGCCGTGGTGGATATCACAGAGGATCACAGCGGACTGCTGGAAATGGTGAACCCGGAAATCACTGAGAGGGAAGGCGAACAAACCGGAAGGGAAGGATGCCTCAGCGTTCCCGGCAGGCAGGGGGTTGTTACACGTCCGATGAAGGTTAAAGTCACATTCCAGGACAGAAACGGAGAAAAATACGAACTTGAAACCGAAGGGTTTGAAGCGCGGGCAATCTGTCACGAGCTGGATCATCTGGACGGAAGACTGTACATCGATGTAATGAACCGCGAACTTACAGAAGAAGAGATCAGAGGCCATATTCCGGAGGATGACGCGTAATGAAAATTGTTTTTATGGGGACACCGGACTTTGCGGTTCCTGTGCTTAAGGCCCTGATTCGTGAAAAGTACGAAATTGCCGGCGTATTTACACAGCCGGACAGACCGAAAGGACGGGGGAAAAGGCCGGCACCGGGACCTGTGAAAATTGCGGCAGAAGAAGCGGGTATTCCTGTATATCAGCCTGAAAGAATCCGGCGTGACGGTGTGGAAAACCTGAAAAAACTGAATCCTGATCTGTGTGTAACAGCTGCGTTCGGCCAGATACTGAGCCAGGAAATCCTGGACATACCACCTCTCGGCAATATCAATGTGCACGCTTCGCTTCTGCCTAAACACCGGGGTGCCGCACCGATTGCCTACGCGATTATGAACGGTGACAGGGAAGCCGGTGTAACTACCATGTATATGGATGCCGGAATTGACACGGGTGACATCCTGCTTCAGGGAAAAACAGAAATCGGTGAAAACGAAACCTGCGGTGAGCTGACTGCAAAACTGAGCAGGATCGGTGCAGATCTGCTGATCAGGACTGTCAGGGAACTGGAAAACGGGACACTGAAACGGATTCCCCAGAATGAAGCAGATATGACTTATGATCCGATGCTGAACAAAACCATGAGTGTTCTTGATTTTTCACAGGAAGCTGATCTGGTCCGCGGCCGTATAAACGGATTAAACCCGTGGCCGTGTGCCTCGGTGCCGCTTGGATGTGAAAGACTGAAACTGCTTCGTGCCGTAAAAGATGAAGGTTGCGGAATACCGGGTACAGTCATTGAGGCTGATCCGCGAAAAGGTTTTCTGATTGCGTGCGGGAAGGGAGCAGTACGGATCCTGGAAGTGCAGGCGCCCGGCGGAAAACAGATGAAGGCTGAGGATTATCTGCGGGGGCATGGTATTCCTGTGGGTACAAGCCTGAAAGAGGTACAGATATGAAAGAACCCAAAAGCATGGAAGGACTGGCCGCAAGAAGAACAGCGCTGAAAGTAATCCGGCAGGTGACAGAAGAAGGCGCATATGCATCACTTGCGCTGGACGGTGCCCTGAAGAACTGCGGACTGACAGGCGCTGACAGAAGGCTTGTATCACGCCTGGTATATGATACGCTGGATCATCTGATCAGCCTGGACTGGATGCTTGAACAGGTGATGGCAAAACCGGACACGGATATTAAGCTGAAAAATATCCTTCGTCTCGGCGCGTGCCAGATTATGCTGGAAGACCGGATTCCGGACAGTGCGGCGACAAATCTGTGCGTCCAGCTCTGCAATGAACTCGGAATGCCCGGCCTGAAAGGTGTATGCAACGGGATTCTGAGGAACCTTGTAAGAAAAAAGAACGAACTGAAAATACCGGATGTTCGGGAGGAACCGGAGAAAGCGGCTTCACTGAAGTATAATGTGCCGGAATGGATTTACAGGAAAATTCATGACGATTACGGTGAAGAGGCGGAAGCGATCCTTGCTTTCCGCAATACAGATGAAGGATGGACGCTTCGTCCCAATCTGACAAGACTGGATGATGCGGGCTTTGAAAAACTGCTTGAAAAGAAAGTTTGGCAGAAGAAAAAAACGGATATTCCCCATGCATGGAAAATCACCGGAGCGAAAGATATTGCACGGGATGCGGATTACCTGGCCGGTAATTTTTCGATTCAGAGCGGCGGAAGCATTATGGCATGCCTTGCAATGAACGTAAGAAGGGGTCAGCAGATACTTGACTGCTGCGCCGCACCGGGCGGAAAAACATGCTTTATGGCAGAACTGATGAACGGAACCGGACGGGTTCAGGCATGGGACATACATGAACACAGGGTGGCACTGATAGAGGCGCAGGCCAGAAGACTGGGCCTTGAAAACATCAGGCCCATGGTCCGGGATGCGGGAAAAACCAGAGAAGACCTGTACGGCACAATGGATGCTGTACTTCTTGACGCACCGTGTTCCGGACTGGGATTTATGGCTCAGAAACCCGATATCAAAATGAGAGTAACGGAAGAAAGTGTCCGTGAACTGATCACGATACAGGAACAGCTGCTTGATATCGTGTGCAGATATGTTAAAACCGGAGGGACACTGGTTTATTCGACCTGTTCGATTCTGAAAGACGAAAATGAGCGTCAGGCTGAACTTTTTTTGAAAAAGCATCCGGAATTCGAGGAAATCGAACTGCCGTCTGCTATTCCCGAAAGATTCAGGATACACAGAAAACGCGGACTCCAGCTGCTGGAGTACCGCGACGGGCTGGAAGGATTCTACCTGATCAGGATGAGGAGAAAAGATGACTGAACTCACAGGAATGACATGTGCTGAAATGACAGACTGGGTCAGGAAAGAAGGATATCCTGCATTCAGAGGAAAACAGATTTTCCGGTGGATTCATCAGGGGGCAGATTTTGATGAGATGACAAATCTTTCCCTGGAAATGCGGGAAAAGCTGCGTACAACTGCTGTTGCTCAGCCGGTTCATATCCGTATGGAAAGAAAAAGCCCTGCAGACGGAACGGTAAAATTTCTGTATGAACTGAATGACGGAAATTGTGTCGAAGGCGTTCTTATGCGCTATAAGTACGGTGTCAGCCTTTGTATTTCCACGCAGGTCGGGTGCAGGATGGGATGCCGTTTCTGTGCTTCCACACTGGAAGGGCGGATTCGTGACCTGACAGCGGGAGAGATGCTGGGAGAAATTCTTTGCGCAAACCGGTATCTTGCTGCTGAAAAGGAAAAAGTCAGCCATGTGGTGCTGATGGGCAGCGGAGAACCCCTGGATAATTATGAAAACGTCGTCCGGTTTCTCAGGCTTCTCAGGGAGGAAGACGGAATCAGAATCAGCCTTCGGAACGTATCTCTTTCAACCTGCGGTATTGTCCCGAAAATGTACGCGTTTTCAGATGAAAACCTTCCTGTTACGCTGTGTGTTTCGCTGCATGCACCCAATGATGAGATCCGCAGGCAGACCATGCCGGTCGCATATACATGGTCTATTGCTGAAATACTGGATGCCTGCAGGAACTATATCCGCAAGACGGGCAGGAGAGTTATTTTTGAATATGCGATGTCAGACGGAATCAATGCGGGAGAAGAGCAGGCAAAAGAACTCGCTGAACTTCTGCGGGGTATGCAGTGTCATGTAAACCTGATTCCGCTGAATACAGTTGAAGAACGTAATATGAAGAGCGTAACGGAAAAGAATGTGCAGAAATTTCTGAAAATTCTTCAGGAAAGAAATATTTCCGCTACCAGAAGGCGTGAAATGGGCGATGACATCGATGGCGCATGCGGACAACTGCGCAGAAAAACGATTTTAAGCTCAAAGGGAGAATAAAAAATGCGAAAGTTTAACCTGAAAGGTACTGCGGCTGAACGGATGAAAGGAATTCCCCGTGAAGAAGTGAAAACCGGAAATGAATCAGCGGAGAAAACTGAAAATGCATCCCTGAATCCGGGCTTTACTGAGGAACAGGGAATACTTGTATGTGCCTGGCGGACTGATGTCGGCAAACTGCGGAAAAACAATCAGGACGCGGTTATTCTCGGCAACGGTCTGGTCGGGGTGGCTGACGGAATGGGAGGCCACAGGGGCGGTGAAGTAGCCTCTGCCGGGCTGCGGGACGGACTGCTTCGCGAAATAAGTGATTGCCATCCGGATAAAGGCAGACTGGAGGAAGCAATCAGGGCAGTCAACAGCGAACTCTGGACACAGCAGGAAAATGACGTATCCCTTTCGGGTATGGGAACCACACTGACGGTTCTCTGGCCTGCGGAGAAGGAAATGATCATAGGCCAGATCGGAGACAGCAGGGCTTATCTTCTTCGCGACGGCGAACTGACGCAGATAACGAATGATCACAGCATGGTTGCAGATATGGTACGCAAGGGAGTACTGACAGAAGAACAGGCTGCATGTCATCCAATGAGGAATTATATTACCAGGGCTGTCGGTACTGAAGAAAGTATTGAAACGGACCTGACAATATATGACAGAAAGTATGCGGACCGGTGGCTTATCTGTTCAGACGGCCTGTATGGAATGGTAACAAAGAACCGGCTGCAGCAGATGATGCAGACAGAGGATCTTGAAAAAGCAGCGGATGAAATGCTGGAGGCCGCACTGCAGGGCGGTGGCAAAGATAACATCACGCTTGTCCTGCTGCAGGACAATACGTCTTTTGGCACAACAGAAGAAACAGACAGCGACAGTCAGAAAAGCTGCGTGCCTGATCAGGAGAAGCCGGAGGAGGTGTCGGATCAGTGAAGGAGAAAATCCTTGCCAATCGATACCGTCTGACGGAACAGATCGGAATCGGCGGTATGGCGATCGTATACCGTGCTGTCGACCTGAGAACCGGACATAATGTGGCAGTCAAAGTACTCCGTCCTGAATATAACGAAGACAGTGAGTTTATCAGCCGCTTTCAGCGGGAAGCAGAAGCGGCAAGCAAAATGACCCATCATAATATTGTCAATCTGCTTGATGTTGGTATGGATGGCGAAAACCGCTATCTTGTAATGGAATATGTGCAGGGCAAAACGCTGAAGACTGTTATTCAGGAAAGAGGTAAGCTCAGCCCCGCACTGGCGGGACAGATTGCGATACGTATTCTGAGCGCGCTGGAACACGCACACAGGAACGGGATTATTCACAGGGACATCAAGCCGCAGAATATACTTGTCCATGCCGACGGGCATATTAAAGTTGCGGATTTCGGTATCGCCAGAATTGCAAACAGTTCCACTCTTACTAAAGGCGATAACGTAATGGGATCTGTCCATTATTTTTCTCCGGAACAGGCGAGAGGTGAAGGTGCCAGCGCAGCAAGTGATATTTATTCCACAGGCATTGTTCTGTATGAAATGCTGACAGGAAAGGTTCCGTACGATGGAGATAATCCTGTTGCTGTTGCGATGCAGCATTTACATGCAGCCCCGGTACCGATTCAGAACATTGCGCCGGATGTTCCGCCGGCGCTGGTAAGGGTATGTATGAAGGCCATGGAGAAAAACCCTGCTATGAGATATCAGTCGGCCCGGGAAATGGCTGCGGATATACGCGCGGCCCTTGAAAACCGCGGCGGGGACAGGCCTGTGTATCCTGAAAAAGAACTGAATGTCCAGCAGCCTAAGCCTCTGCTCAAGGAAGAAAACAGACAGTTGACGGATACCGGGAAGGTCAGGACTGAAAACGCCAGAAGACGTAAAACAGGGACTGTGGTTATGACGATCCTGCTGACACTGGCCATTATCACCGGATTCTATTTTGGCATCAAAGAAATTATTGTCAGGGTATGGTCAACGGTAACGGTGCCGAACGTGATCGGGCTGAATGTGGAGGATGCGCAGAAAATCCTGGCACGTGAAGGACTGAAATACAGGGAACTGTATGTCAGCAATGCGGATCAAAAAGCAAATAATGTGTTTAAGCAGGTTCCCGAGGAAAACGAAGTTGTGCAAAAAGGCGACACGGTAATGCTTTCTGTGTCCAGCGGCCCTTCCCAGCTTCAGATGCCTGATCTGTTCGGGATGAATGTAGAAGAGGCACAGGCGCTTCTGAACAATATGGGTATGGGTTCGGCATATGAAACGGTGGTTACTGATGAATATCCTGTAGATACTGTGGTTTCACAGGAAACTGCAGCCAATGAAAAAGTTGACAAGGGATCTGTAATCAGATTTACTGTCAGTGCAGGTAAAACGACAATTCCAACACTGAAAAATCTGTCTCTTGCAGATGCGGAGGAAAGACTTAAGCAGTACCAGCTGAAAATAAACCCTGTGCTGAAATATGAGGAAACGCGGGACGCGTCACTTCATGGAATGATAAAAGACCAGTCTCCTGCCGTGGGACATGAGGAGAAACTGTATACGGAAGTTACCCTTTCCATATACAGGTTTCCTACTGACCGCGCCTCAAGGGACATTGAAATCACACTGAAAAATACCGGTGAGGATGTAAATGTACGGATTACGCTGACAGCGGAAGGTTCAGATGTCGCAATAGAGGCGTTTCAGACAGTTTATCCGCCCGAGCAGGAAAGACAGCAGCATGTAACGATCAATCTTCCCGATTACCGTACTTATCAATGCATTGTTTATCAGGACAATGAAGCAGGTGAACCTTTCGTGATAGGGAACTGAAAGGATGAGAAAAGATACGGAAGCAACAAAAAAAATACCCCGGACAGAAAAAGTAAATCTGATGCGGGGAACCCTGATTCGTGGGATCGGCAGCTTTTATACAGTGAAGGATGAGAACCGGTCTGAATATGTTCTGCGATGCAAGAAGAAATTCAGGCATGAAAGAATGGTTCCGATGGTGGGTGATGAAGTTCTGTTTTCTCCGGGAAACGGTGATCAGCATGGATGGATAGAGGAAATCCTGCCCAGAAAGACCGTCTGCCTTCGCCCGCCCGTTGCCAATGTAAACAGACTGGTGATAGTGATTGCGCCCGTTCCGGAACCTGATCTTCTGCTTGTTGACCGGCAGATTTCCCGGGCATTCAGTCAGGAAATGGATGTTGTGATCATCGTCAACAAATGCGATCTGGACGAAACGCTTGCTGAAAAAATCAGACAGGAGTATTCAGGAACAGGAATCCGGATTATTCCCGCGATCGCGAAAACCGGTGAAGGCCTGGAAACGATCAGGGATACACTGAAAGGAGCTTTATGCTGTTTTACAGGACAGAGCGGAGCAGGGAAAAGTACATTGCTCAATGCACTGCTGGGCCTGAATCTGGAGACCGGAGATGTTTCGAAAAAGATCCGGCGCGGTAAAAACACCACAAGACATACCGAGCTGATTGAAAAGGACGGAATAAGGGTTATGGATACCGCAGGGTTCAATCTTCTTGAAGCGGAAGCCGCCCTGGAACCGGAGAAGTTAAAGGAACGTTACCCTGAATTTATTCCATATGAAGGAAAATGCAGATTCAGGGAATGTCTGCACGACAGAGAACCGGGATGCGCTGTGGCAGAGGCTGCCATGCTCGGGGAAATAAGCAGGGGAAGAATGGAAAGATACAGGATGCTGCTTGCTGAAGCAAAAGAGGTCTGGAGGGAACGGTATGATTAAGATAGCACCGAGCATTCTTGCGGCGGATCCGCTGAATCTTGAAAGGGATGTGCATGCCGCAGAGCAGGCAGGCTGTGACTGGATTCATGTGGATATAATGGATGCCCATTTTGTTCCGAACCTGGCATATTCAGCGGATGTTGTCAGGAGACTGAAGGAAGTAACAGCGCTTCCCCTGGATGTGCATCTGATGATGGACAATCCGGAAACTATGCTGGACGCGTTCCTGGATGCCGGAGCAGCGTGTATTACGATACATGCAGAAATACATTCGGATATTGCATCAATGCTGAAGAGAATCAGGCAGCGCGGACGGATGGCCGGTATTGCGCTGAAACCCGCATCACCTCTGGAAATAGCACAGAATTACCTGGATCAGACGGATCTCACACTTATGATGACAGTTGAACCGGGCTTTGGCGGACAAAAGCTGGATGCCAGGGTGATCAGCAAAATACGTATGCTGAAAGACAGCGGTTACCGGGGAGAAATTGAGGCAGACGGAGGAATCCGCGAAGACAACCTCGGAATGCTGGCATCAAACGGTCTGACCGTGGCTGTTATGGGCACGGCACTGTTCCGTGATTCGGATATGAAAGCATGCATCAGACGGCTGCATGAAATCTGACAGAGAGACTGATACCGGGAGAAACGGAAAAATATATGATGTACAGACAGGATACAATCGCAGCAATTGCCACGGCACCCGGTAACGGGGGAATTGGCATCATCCGGATCAGCGGACCCGATGCTGAAAGGATCCTGATGAAAGTGTTTCATCCTAAGGGAAGCGGGACACATAAACCAGAATCCCATCGAATGATATACGGTACCCTGGCTGACAACGGGGAAACGATTGATGAATGCATGGCTGTCATGATGCGTGCCCCGAAGAGTTATACCAGGGAGGATGTGGCTGAGATTCAGCTTCACGGCGGAAACTATGTGGTGAGCAGGGCACTGGAAATATGCCTGAAGAATGGAGCAAGACTGGCGGAACCAGGAGAATTCACCCGCCGGGCTTTTCTGAACGGCCGTGTTGATCTGAGCAGTGCGGAAGCAGTGATGGGCATGATCTGCGCACGCAGTGAACAGGAGCACAAAGCAGCTGTCCGTCAGCTTAACGGCGGCACCGCGTCCTTTATAAGGAAGGTTTCTGACGAGCTGTACAGGATGCAGGCAGGGCTTGCGGCATGTATAGATTATCCGGAAGAAATCACAGATGAGGAAGGTGCGGGAGCACTGAAAGACGGACTGGAAAAGCTGATTGCCGGACTTGAGGAATCGCTGGATGAACGTGCATCACGGATGATTCATCAGGGAATACACGTCGCGCTGATCGGCAGGCCGAATGTTGGAAAAAGCAGTCTGCTGAATGCACTGCTTGGTGAAGAACGGGCAATTGTAACAGATATACCCGGAACCACCAGGGATACGGTGCGCGGTGAAATGACAATCAACGGATTCCGCATACAGCTGACAGATACTGCCGGTATACATGATACAGAAGATCCGGTGGAAAAAATCGGCGTGGAACGATCGGAAAAAGCCCGCAGGGAAGCGGATATCACGCTGCTGGTTCTCGATGGATCAGAAAAACTGAACGATACGGACCGGGAACTCCTTGCGGGATTCAGCAGCGAAGGCGCGGTTGTTATCAACAAGACAGATTTACCGCAGGAAGTCAGCGAAGAGACCATTCAGAGTATATGTCCGGCTGTAAAGTGCGTTACCGTCAGCGCAAAGGACAGTGACAGCCTGAAACCGGTGAAAAGTATATTTGAAAATTATATTTCTGTTTCGGATCAGCTTGCGCTGACCCAGCCCCGTCATCTTGATGCAGCCAGAAGAGCACTCTGTCATTTAAAGGATGCCTTGAAAACGCTTGAAGCCTATACACCGGATCTTGCAGCAACAGATCTGCAGGCAGCGCAGGCTGCAATGAGTGAAATCACAGGAGATAACGCTGACGAGAAACTGCTTGATGTTGTGTTCTCCATGTTCTGTGTCGGAAAATAAAAAAGGAGTGAAAAATAATGAACGAATACCAGAAAGTAGTCCGGGGCAGAGGCAGTCTGAACCGTCTTCCGGAACTGATGAAAAAACTTGGAATCAGCAAGCCCATGATTGTCGGGATGGAACCGCTGACAGGTACACTGCTGAAGAAAAACCCGGTGCTTATTGCTTCACCTGTGTTTTCATCCTTCCATCCGAATCCAGATCTTTCTGATACCGAAGCCGGAGCAGATATGTATTTGCGTGAACACTGTGACGGTCTGGTTTCAATAGGCGGCGGTTCCAGTATTGATACAGCAAAGGCAATCAAAACGAGACTGAATGCAAAAACAGAGGATGACATTATTCACAGCCGCCTTGATCAGACAGTATCCTGTCCTCATATTGCTGTGCCGGGAACTGCGGGAACCGGTTCGGAAGCAACTCAGATTGCCGTGGTATATGTGAATGATAAAAAAGTCAGTCTCAATAATGAAGAACTGAAACCTGACGGGGTTATTCTGGACTCAACGCTTCTGGATTCACTTCCGGTATATCACAAAAAATCATGTGCTCTTGATGCGCTGGCACAGGGAATTGAAAGCTACTGGAGCAAAGGATCAAACGATGACAGTAAAGTACACGCATATCTTGCGGTCATCGGTGTTCTGGACAATCTGAAATCGTACCTTGAAGGCGATCCGCATGCGGCAGATGAAATGCTTGACGCAAGTTTCCAGAGCGGAAAAGCAATTCAGATTACAAGAACAACCGCGGCACACGCAATGTCATATATGCTGACAAAACGGATGGGTATCGCGCACGGGCATGCATGTATGCTGACACTGCCAACGCTGTGGGAAATGATGCAGGAACATGATGATATGAAGGAATTGCTCAGCGATCTGACTTCCAAAATGAGACTTGGAGACATGAGAATGGTTCCCAGACTCCTGAAGGGTATTCTGTATGATCTTGAAATGAAACTTCCGGAACTGCCTGATGAGAAAACCCTTGATGAACTTGCTTCATCTGTAAATGTGGAACGACTGAACAATCATCCGGTTCAACTTACAAGGGAGGAAATTAAATCAGCATACCGCCGCTCAATGACACCTTTGTGTGACAATGAAAAACAGGCTTGCATTGATATATGGAGGTATTACGGGAGGTAAATACATGAGTGAAAACATACATGCAGGGCATCGGGAAAAGATGAGGGACCGGTTTATCCATGAAAAGGGTTTTGAGAATTTTGAAGATCATCAGATTCTGGAACTGCTTCTGTTTTATGCCAACATGAGGGGAGATACAAATCCTCTGGCCCATGCGCTTCTGGATGAATTCGGAAGCCTGAAGGGAGTACTGGAAGCCAGACCGGAACAGCTGATGCAGGTAAAAGGAATCGGAAAGCAGCAGGCAGTGCTGATCAGTATGGTGGTACCGCTGACCAGGGTGTGGCATCGATGTGCGATGACTGTGCCTGACAGAATCAGCAACAGCAGGGAAGCTGAGGATTACTGCCTTTCCATTCTGGCAGGGGAAAGGACCGAGAGATTTTATGTTATTTCACTGAATGCGAAATGCAATGTGCTTGGACGAAGAAAAATATCAGAAGGCTCATTAAGTGAAGTGTCAGCCTATCCGAGAATGGTTATGGAAACAGCACTGAATTATAACGCGCACAGTGTGCTGCTATGCCATAACCACCCGGGCGGAACATGTGCCCCTTCCCCGGAAGATATTTCTTCCACCATTCAGCTGCAACGCCTCCTGAATGGCGTGGGGATACTTGTGCTTGATCATATTATTGTTGCAGGGGATAAAACATACAGTATGATCCAGCATGGCGATATTGATTACAGGATTAAGGGTAGATAAAGAATGAGAAAAAAGAAACGGAAACTCCTTCGCTGGGTTTTAAGGCTGGCTGCGGCCGGAATCATTATGTTTACCGGTGTAGTAGGGTATATTTGTGTATGTGAGGGAGGGATACCAAAGGAAGTGCCTTCAGCTGTGGATTACGATGCGATTATTGTACTGGGGGCTCAGGTAAAGCCGGATGGCACCCCAAGCGTACAGCTTGGATGGCGGCTGGATGCCGCATACGATGCGTATGAAAAGAAACGGGTTCCGGTTGTGGTTTGCGGAGCACAGGGAAAAGATGAACCGATGACGGAAGCTGCTGCGATGAAACAGTATCTGTGCGAAAAAGGAATTCCGGAGCAGGATATCCTGACAGATCCGGAGTCTTTTAATACCCGCCAGAATCTTGAAAATGCAGCATCGCTGCTGATGAAAACAGGAAATCCCCGGAAAGTCCTTATTGTGACGAGCGATTATCATGTACCAAGATCCCTTGCACTGGCAAACGACCTGGGATTTGAGGCCAGCGGGCTCGGAAGTCCGTGCAAACCGGAGTATTGGCTGAAAAACCACGCAAGGGAAGCACTGGCGTGGTGTAAATACTGGGGTGTCAAATATCTTCATCTGCCGCTGGAGTAAAACATGAATACAGAAGAAATCAGAACAAAACTGAATGAAAATTCAATCAATTTTCCGGAAGATCTTCCGGAAAAACTGATGATTTATCTGTCATTGCTTAATGAATGGAATGCACGGATGGATCTGACGGCTGTGACAGATGATGAAGAAACAGTAGACAAGCATTTTATTGACAGCCTGACAGTGCTGAAGACAGGCATTATTTCACATGGATCGTCCCTGATTGATGTTGGAACAGGGGCAGGATTTCCGGGAATGGTTCTTGCGGCGGCAAGGCCGGATCTTCATGTGACATTAATGGATTCGCAAAAAAAACGTCTGCTTTTTCTTGAAAAAGTGATGAATGAAACAGATTGCCGGAATGTAACAATCCTGCATTGCAGGGCAGAGGACGGTGCAAGAAAACCGGAACTGAGGGAACAGTTTAATTTTGCTGCTGCCCGGGCGCTTGCTCCGTTAAATGTATTATGCGAATATCTTCTTCCGTATGTAAAAACAGAAGGATATGCATTGTGCTGGAAAGGCCCTGCACTGGCTGATGAAATGGAAAGCGGACGCAAAGCCGCGCATCTGCTGGGCGGGCGAATGGAAATGCCGATATTCTGCAGTGTTGAGGGACGGGAATGGAAACATATGATTTTACCCGTCCGAAAAATACAGCATACTGGAAAAGCATATCCTAGAAAAGCCGGAACACCTAAAAGCAAACCGCTTGGAATATAAAAGAACAGGCTGTTTTTTCCTTGACTGGTTTTTCAGCAAGGTGATATACTATCCGCAACGCGGTTGTGGTGGAATGGCAGACACCGGGGACTTAAAATCCCCTGCCCATAAAGCGTGCGGGTTCGAGTCCCGCCAACCGCACTGAAAGAACCTGCAGATGTTTCTGCGGGTTCTTTCGATATGAAAACCAATAAAAGACGGTACAGATGACGTATGCCTGAATCTTACGGCAGTTCTTCAGTATTGAATTCAAAATGAAGATCGGTTACCGTACCCATTCTGGAACTGATCCAGCCGGTTTTTCCATTGTTCAGCCGAATCAGATACCAGAGACCCGGGGCAATATCCAGTACATCAAATTCTGCTGAAGCCGGAGCGTGGCCGACAATTTTTCCGTGAGTTCCGGGTTCCCTGCGAACATTGGGGCTGTCGGCATCACGGATTTTGAATTTAAAGACAGTACGCATATATTCAGAACCATCAGTATGAATTTGTGCATCAGACGAAGAACCGGATACAGAATCAAGGAACCATCTGGTCATCTGTTCAGTACGGGAATCATAGAAAGATTTTTCGAGCGTAAGGGCTTCCAGCTGACTGAGGAGCGATTCAATTTCCCTGTCTTTTTCCTCCAGTGAACCGGACAGGATACCGTTTTCTGATGCGCGCCGGACAATATCAGCTTTCAACGCTTCAATCTGACCGTCCCGGTTTGACAGTTCGGATGACAAAACTGCGATTTTTTCAGCCGGAGATTCATTGCTTTCCGGATCGGCGCTTCGGGATAATCCGTCAATATCAGCGGTTTGGTCAGAAACCGCTGCATCGGGAGAAACAATCTGCGGGTTTTTCTGCTCAAGGTCAGCTTCCAGAGACTCAATTTTCCGTTCTTTTTCCGCAATGTATTCAGAGAGAGATTCAATCAGTCCGGATTGGCCTGTGACAGCTTTTTCAAGCGCCAGAATCCGTTCTTCCTTAGAGGTTATTTCTGCAGTGAGCGAAGTGATCTGTTTATCAGTCGCTTCAGAAGCAAAAGCTGCTATCTGTGCTTTCTTTTCTGCAAGCTCAAGTTCGAGGGACGAAATAAGTCCGTCTTTTTCTTTCGCATCAGATGTGAGCGTCCTGATTGTTTCAGCTTTCTCATCAGCTTCCTGGCGGAGTGAACTGATCATATTGCTTTTTTCTTCCGCATCAGATGTGAGCGTCCTGATTGTTTCAGCTTTCTCATCAGCTTCCTGGCGGAGCGAACTGATCGTACTGTCTTTTTCCTCACAATCGCCTGAAAGCTTTTTTATCTGGGCATCCATTAATTCGGAAGCCTCAGAAAGAGATTTGATTCTGGCTTCTTTTTCATCAGAATCATTGACAGCAGCTTCGAGTTGCTTCGATTTGTCCTCCAGATCAGCCACAAGTGTATCAATCCGGATGGATTGTGCATCGTTGCTGCCGGTGAGTGAAAGAATCTGTTCTTCCTTTGACCGCAGAGTATCTGACAGTAGTTTAAGCCGGTTATCTTTTTCATTGACGGCAGCAGTAAGCGTACTGATCTGCTCAGTATTCACATCTTTATCCGTGGTGAGAGCAGCAACCTGCGCATTCAGATCATCTATAACCGCTTCAAGGTTGTCGATGGAAGCGGATTTATGGGCAGTATCAGTATTCAGTAAATCGATCCGGGACGATTTATCACGGAGATCAGAAGACAGGGTATCAATCAATGCGTCTTTCTTATCACACTGAGCGGACAGAACGGAAATCCGCATGTTTTTTTCATTGATACGGGCGGTGAGCAGGCTGATTAGCCCGGATTTGTTACGGATAACAGCGGTGAGGGCCAGCAGGCGCGCTGATTGTTTTTCTGACATATTATTAAGCACAGTGATGATACTGCTGTTTTCACTGTTTTCTGAGAGAAGTGATTCTATTGCGGCATCTTTTTCAGCATTATCGTTTTCCAGTGCTTCAATGATAGTGGTCTGTTTGCTGTTTTCGGCAGTAAGGTCTGCAATTCTGGATGACTGTTCATCATTGCTGCCGGAAAGCGCGGTGATCTGTTCATCTCTGTTTTTCAGAGTCTCGGAAAGTGTCAGAACACGGGATGATTCTTCTGCGTTTTCAACAGTAAGCTTTTTGATCCTGTCATTAAGCGCTGCGACCTGAAGATTAAGGGCCGTAATCTGTTCATCCCGTCCCGCAAGATCTTTCGAGAAAGCATCGTACTGGCGGCGCTCTGCCTCCAGCGAAGATGAAAGGGATGCGATTTTATTGTCCTTAGCCAGGATTGTATCGTTCAGAACACCGATCAGACTGTCCCGCTCGGAAAGGGCGGAACGGAGTTCGTCTATACTTTTGTCACCATTCAGGCTGCTGTTAATGTAAAGCACGCAGAAAACAACGGCAAATACCAGGAGCAGTGCAATAATGATACCGGAAACGCCTTTTTTCATGGAAGCAATTCCCTTCTGAAAAATATAACAATCAATTACTTATCACGGAAGAAATGCCCGAATATGTATCACATAAACATTCTACTCATCCGGGATAACAATGTCAAACAAAGGAGGTGTCCTGCCGCCTGAAAGTATAGCTGAAGCTGATTGACCACAATATCTTGTATTGACAATACAAAAATAAGACGTTATAATACATCTGGTTTTTGTAGTGGGAATTGATTGAAATACATCAGGAAATAACAACGGGGAGGTCAATATGGGAAAGTACTTTGGAACTGATGGTTTCCGCGGGAAGGCCGGTGTCGTTCTTACAGCTGAGCATGCTTTCAAAACCGGACGATATCTTGGATGGTATTATGGGAAAAAGCATCTGGATGACAAGGCGAAGATCGTTATCGGAAAGGATACCCGCAGGTCATCATACATGTATGAAAGCGCCCTGGCTGCGGGTATTACGTCTTCAGGAGCGGATGCATATCTGCTTCATGTCACAACAACACCCTGCGTCAGCTATATTACGCGTACGGAAAATTTTGACTGCGGTGTCATGATCTCAGCAAGCCATAATCCTTATTATGATAACGGAATCAAACTGATGAACGGCAAGGGCGAGAAGATGGATGACGATCTGCAGGACGCCGTTGAGGATTATATTGACGGGAAAACAGATGAACTGCCTTTTGCATATGAAGACCGTATCGGATGTACTGTAGACTTTTATACAGGCAGAAACCGCTATATCGGATATCTGACAAATCTGGCCACGCGTCCTTTTGATGACCGCGCGGTGGCGCTGGACTGCTCCAACGGAAGCAGCTGGATGATCGGACCGGCGGTTTTTAACGCACTCGGCGCGAAAACGCATGTGATACATAACAAACCGGACGGGCTCAATATCAACAGGCAGTGCGGAAGTACCCATATTGAATCCCTGAAGGAATATGTAAAGGAAAACAAACTGGATGTTGGTTTTGCCTTTGACGGGGATGCGGACCGCTGCCTGGCTGTCGATGAAAACGGCAATGAAGTCAACGGCGATAAAATTATGTATATCTGCGCCAGATATCTGAAAAGCAAGGGACAGCTGCCGAGCAATACTGTTGTCACGACAATCATGAGCAACTTTGGCCTGTATAAGGCACTTGATGCCGCAGGTATCAACTATGAGAAAACTGCGGTGGGTGACCGGTATGTTTACGAAAATATGAAAGCGTACAATCACCTGATCGGCGGTGAACAGAGCGGCCATATCATTTTCCGTAAGCATGCCCGTACCGGTGACGGACTGATCACGGCGATCATGCTTATGGAAGTGATGATTGATACTCAGCTGCCGCTATCAGTGCTTGCGGAAGGATGCAGGATGTATCCGCAGGTACTGAAAAACGTCGTTGTTGACGATAAGGACGGTACATTGAGTGAGCAGGCTGTCATGGATGCGGTTAATGAATGTACCGAGGCTCTGGGTGAAACCGGCCGTGTACTTCTCCGCAAAAGCGGAACAGAACCTGTCCTTCGTGTAATGAGTGAAGCAACCAGCACAGAAGAATGTGAAAAATATGTTGACCATATTATCAATGCCATGAAGGAAAGCGGACATCTGATCGAGGTGAAAAAATAATGCTGAAGACAAAGGATTTATATGACCTGAGTCATTCAAAAGCAGCTCCGATTCTGGAAAACACAGAATACCCGTGGGAAGCGCTGGACAGAATCAAGGATTTTATAATTGAACTTGGACAAAGTCTCCCTAAGGAAGAATACGATGAAGTAAGCGAAAACGTATGGATTGCCAGAGACGCCAGGATTTATCCCAACAATTACATCGGTGCGCCGGCAATCATAGGGCATGAAACCGAAGTCCGTCCCGGAGCCTTTATACGGGGAAGCGCTCTGGTCGGAGACCATTGTGTGGTGGGTAACAGTACCGAACTTAAAAACGTTATCCTGTTTGACAACGTCCAGGTTCCGCACTATAACTATGTAGGTGACAGCATTCTTGGATATAAGAGCCACATGGGCGCCGGTTCCATTACATCGAATGTAAAGAGTGATAAACTGCCGGTGAATGTAAAATGCGGTGATGAGAAGATTGAGACAGGGCGCAAAAAAATCGGCGCTATGCTCGGAGACCGGGTTGAAGTGGGGTGCAACAGTGTGCTGAATCCGGGTACTGTGATCGGACGGGACAGTAATGTTTACCCGACATCCTGCGTGCGCGGCACTGTTCCGGAAAAAAGCATATGGAAAAACAATGGAACCGTTATAAAAAAGGAATAATAAATCATTTCAAGGGGGAAATGAAAATGAAAGTCATTATTGCGAAGGATTACCAGGAAGGCGCACGGAAAGCAGCGGATATTATTGAAAAGATTGTAAAGGATAATCCGGAATGCACACTTGGCCTGGCGACAGGGTCCAGCCCTGTCGGAATGTACAGGGAACTTGCGCGCCGCTGCAGTGAGGAAGGACTGGACTTCAGCAGGATACACAGCGTAAATCTGGATGAATATGTCGGACTGGACGGAACCCATGACCAGAGCTACCGCTATTTTATGAACAGCAATCTGTTTGACCATATCAATATAGACAAAGCCAATACATATGTTGCGAAGGGAACCGGAAATGTTTCCGACAACCTGAAGGAATTCAATGAAATTCTCGACAGAACGGAAATTGAGATCCAGGTGCTTGGAGTCGGTCCTGACGGACACCTTGGATTTAATGAACCCGGTGAAACGCTGTATGACGGTGCTCATGAGGAAACGCTTGATGATTCAACAATAGAGGCAAACAAACGGTTCTTCGCGAGCAAGGAAGATGTTCCCACCCATGCGGTTACCATGGGTATGGGAAATATCATGCGCGCAAAACGTCTTCTGATGATTATTAACGGTAATAAGCAGGAAGCCGCAACGAAGCTTCTGATTGAAGACAAAATTGATCCGAAATGCCCGTGCACATTTATGAGGCTTCATCGTGATGCTACGGTCATTATTGAACAGAAACTGGCTGATGAGATCGGTTACAAAGGATAAAACATGTTTCAAGCATTGAATGTGTTTCCGGGCGTGACGCACATCACAGACGTGATGGGCGTCAGTTTTACGCTGGTTGAGGGAAAAGAAAAGGCTGTTCTGCTGGACACCGGATACGGACTGGAAGACGTAAACGCCTATGTCAGAACACTGACAGACAAGGCGGTAATGGTTCTTCTTTCCCATGGTCACCATGACCATATACTCGGTGCGCGATGGTTTGAGAAAACCTATCTTTGCAGCGAGGATATGGATGAGTTTACGGAAAGAACAGGAAATGTGCAGCGCGCCAAGGTGATGAAACAGGCTGAAATGCGCGGCGTGGAAATACCGCCGGATTTTATGACGGCTGTCATCAGTCAGCCGGAACGGTTCAGGTTAACAGAGAAAACCGGCAGGTTTGATTCAGCAACTGTAGATCTCGGATGTTTGACGGTGCTGGCTGTAAAGGTGCCGGGACATACACCCGGAAGCATTGTTCTTTTCATACCGGAATATAATCTGCTGCTGACAGGGGATGACTGGAATCCCTGTACGTGGATGTGGTTTCCAAGCTCCGTGTCAGCCGGAATATGGCGTGAAAACATGAATTCGTTGATCCGTGCTGTTGAAAAAATGAATGGTTCCGCAATCAGCCATGTTCTCTGCTCACACCAGCCCATGCCCAGAGATGGCAGGGAAATAAAAGAATTTCTTGCTTATATGAATGATGAAAGAATCGAAAAGGCTTCATTCGTTGATATGGGAGCTCCTATCAACACTCATCAGATCACGGAAAACACAAGAGGTTGGACACTGGTGTTTGACAGGGACAAAATCAAATAAAAAGGCTGCCGGATTATCCGGCAGCCTTTTCAGCATAATCAGATACTGAAGAGCAGCTCGTCATAGGTCGGGAACGGCCAGTATGAACGTTCTGTCAGCGTTTCAAGCGTATCTGCCGATATGCGCAGATCAGCCATAACAGGCAGAATAATGTCGTGCATATAACGTGCGTCTTCCAGCGGATTGTCGCCGGCAGGACGATTCTGAAGAGCTGATTCAAGCCGGTTAAGATCATGGCTGAGCCGATCGGCTGAACGGCAGAGAGAGTCAACAAGTTCACCGCTGCTGCTGCAAACCGCACCGATATTTCTGATGTTTCCGGCAGCCGCGGCAATATCACCGGTGTAACGGAGAACAGCAGGAAGAATCTGGCGCCGGGTCATCATAATCATTGTATTGGCTTCAATGGCAATAATCTTTGCATAGGAATCAAGACCTATATCCCTTCTGGAACGAAGTTCAGACTCCGAAAGAACCTTGTGCGTTTCAAACAGACGGATGTTTTTCGGCGCCGTATATGACGGAAGCGCGTCGACTGTTGAATCAAGACGTGACAGTCCGCGTCTCGCTGCTTCTGACAGCCATTCGTCAGTATAGTTGTTTCCGTTGAATATGATTTTTTTATGATCATGTATGGTACGGACAATGAGATCATGCAGCGCGGTGCGGAAATCCCCGGCATTTTCAAGTTCATCAGCAAACTGCCTGAGGCTTTCGGCTACGATGGTATTGAGTACCACATTCGCGTCTGAAATGGAGTCGGAAGAACCGAGTGAACGGAATTCGAACTTGTTTCCGGTGAAAGCGAAGGGGGACGTGCGGTTCCTGTCGGTCGTATCTTTCGGAAACTTCGGAAGCATGTGGACACCGATAGTCATATCGGTTTTTTCACGGCCGTCATAATGCGATCCGGCTTCCAGTGCCTCAAGTATTTCAGTCAGTTCATCACCGAGGAAAATACTGATGATGGCAGGAGGTGCTTCACAGCCTCCGAGACGGTGATCATTTCCAGCGGAAGCGACGGAAGCGCGGAGAAGGTCCTGATAGTCGTCGACAGCTTTTATGACGGATGTCAGAAAAAGCAGAAACTGGGCACTTTCGTGAGGACTGTCACCGGGTTCAAGAAGGTTGTAGCCGGTATTGGTGAACATTGACCAGTTGTTGTGCTTACCGCTGCCGTTAACACCGGCAAACGGTTTTTCGGAGAGAAGACAGTGAAGTCCGTGACGGCGTGCCACTTTCTTCATGATTTCCATGGTCAGCTGGTTATGATCACATGCAACGTTGACGATGGAATAAATCGGCGCCATTTCATGCTGTGCAGGAGCGGTCTCGTTATGCTCCGTTTTTGCCAGAACACCGACTTTCCATAATTCTTCATTCAGCTCGGTCATAAATGCCTGGACACGAGTTTTTATTGTGCCGAAGAAATGATCTCCGAGTTCCTGGCCTTTCGGAGCGGGTGCGCCGAAGAGCGTCCGTCCTGCAAAAATCAGATCACTGCGTTTGTCATAGAGCTCTTTTTCGATCAGGAAGTATTCCTGCTCCGGACCGACGGTAGGCATTACCCTGGTGGCGTCCATCCTGCCGAAAAGTTTGAGAATACGAACAGCCTGCCTGTTCAGGGCTTCCATTGAACGAAGAAGAGGCGTCTTTTTATCCAGAGCCTCACCGCCGTAAGAGCAGTACGCGGTCGGGATACACAGGACATGCTCCTTGATGAAGGCATAGGAAGTCGGATCCCAAGCGGTATAGCCGCGGGCTTCAAAGGTTGAACGCAGCCCGCCGCTCGGCAGGGAAGAAGCATCAGCCTCACCGCGGACAAGTTCCTTCCCGGAAAACTCCTGAATTACTTTACCGCCCGGCACGGGAGTGATAAAAGCATCGTGCTTTTCAGCGGTGACGGAGTTGAGCGGCTGGAACCAATGGGTATAATGTGTAGCACCGCGTTCTATTGCCCAGTCTTTCATTGCGTTGGCAACAACGCTTGCCACCTGCGGATCAAGACGACGGCCGTCATCAATTGTTTTATGAAGTGTTTTGTATGTTTCTTTCGGGAGACGCTGGCGCATAACGGAATCATTAAAAACATTGATACCGAAATTCTCTTCTATAAACGCCATCGGAACCCCACCTTTCGATGATATTGAATAATTCAGTTTAGAAGAGATATACTGGCATGTCAAGGGGAAAAACAGGATGGCTGATGAAAAAAAGTAACATTATATACATATCTTTTCAGTGTAATTTATGATATCATATATTCGCACGCTAAAGTGTGAAATTGAGCAGGAAGTGACGATTATGTTTGAACCTAAAATCAGGAACACACAAACAGATCTGCTGATGAAGGCTGTCCTGACGCTGAAAAGTGAAGAGGATGCCTATCGTTTTTTTGAGGACCTGTGCACTATTCCGGAAATAAAAAGCATCAGCCAGCGGCTGGAAGTTGCTTATCTGCTGGACAAAAAGGAAACCTATCAGAAAATAGCGGATGAAACAGGTGCATCCAGTGCCACTATTTCACGGGTAAACCGCTGCCTGACATATGGAGCGGACGGATACAGACGTGTTCTGGACGCAATGGGAGAAGAAGAGTAAGCATGGATCTGAATGAATTAAACCCGGAACAAAGAAGAGCCGCAGATACACTGGAGGGTCCTGTTCTCATTCTGGCAGGCGCAGGCAGCGGAAAAACACGGGCGCTGACATACAGGGTTGCCAATCTGATTGATCATGGCGTTCCGGCGTGGTCGGTCCTTGCACTGACGTTTACCAACAAGGCCGCAAAAGAAATGAAGGAACGTGTGGAACGGCTGATCGGAAAAGAGAAAGCTGAAGAAGCCTGGATCAGTACATTTCACTCGACGTGCGCGCGAATACTTCGCAGGGATATAGAAAAAATCGGTTACAGCCGGTCTTTTACGATCTATGATGATGACGATCAGCAGCGTGTGCTGAAAGAAATACTTAAGCAGCTCAATATCGATGACAAGTTCCTGCCTGTCCGTGAAATCCGGGCAAAAATCAGTGACGCCAAAAACAGGATGATGACTCCTGATGAATGGTTTCAGAAATCTTTCCGCGACAGGAGAAATTCACTGATCCATGATGTTATGACTGAATATGAAAAGCGCATGAAAACGCTGAACGCGCTTGATTTTGATGATCTGCTTCTTAAAACACTGATCCTGCTTGCGGATCATCCGCCGGTACTTGAGGTATACCGGCGCAGATTCCGTTATGTAATGGTGGATGAATACCAGGATACGAACCGGACGCAGTATGAGCTGCTTCGGCTGCTGACTGCGGAGAGCCGGAACCTGTGTGTGGTCGGCGACGATGATCAGAGCATATACGGCTGGCGGGGCGCTGATATCCGTAATATTCTGGAGTTTGAGAATGATTTTCCCGATGCTGCAGTGATAAAGCTCGAACAAAACTACCGGTCCACAGGAAATATTCTGGATGCTGCGAACCAGGTCATTGCGCATAATGAAGACCGAAAGGACAAGACGCTCTGGACAGAGCATGATGCCGGTGACAGGATAACTGTCTATTGTGCACAGGATGAGCGGGAAGAAGCCGCATGGATTGTCAGGAAGATAAGGGAACTGAAAAACATGGGCAGTACGCTTGGTGAAATGGCGGTGCTGTATCGGACAAACGCCCAGAGCCGTATTCCTGAAGAAGTATTGATGCAGGCAGGTATACCGTACAGGGTGTTCGGCGGGCAGAAATTCTATGAACGAAAAGAAATTAAGGATATTCTTGCCTATCTCAGGGTGATAGCCAATCCGGCGGATGATATATCACTTTCACGGATCATCAATGTGCCGAAAAGATCCATAGGAGACACGACAATTAACATACTGACCGGAGAGGCTGCCAGGCAGGGAATTCCGCTGTTTGCTGTACTTGCGGTTCCGCCTGAAGAACTGGGAAACCGCGCAAAAAAAAGTGTGACTGATTTTTTCCAGATGATGACAATGCTCAGCGCCATGAAAGAAACCATGGAGCTTGAAGAATTTGTTGATACACTGATACGTACATCAGGACTGGAGGAACAATACCGGAAAGAAGACACGGAAGAATCGATGAACCGGATTGAAAACATACAGGAATTCCGGGGCTCCGTGCATGAATTTGCGGTTCTGGGTGACAATCCGACGCTGGAAGGGTATCTGGAGAATGTTTCACTGGTAACTGATCTGGACCGGGCGGAAGACAGGACTGGTTACGTAACAATGATGACTCTGCATTCTGCGAAAGGTCTTGAATTTGACAATGTTTTTATCCCGGGAATGGAAGAAGGAATTTTTCCGTCCGCCAGAAGCCTGGAAGAAGATAACAGGCTCGAAGAGGAAAGGCGTCTCATGTATGTCGGGATTACAAGGGCGCGAAAAAGACTGTATCTGACCAGAGCAGCGGAAAGGATGCTGTATAATCAGTACAGCCATAATCCTCCGAGCAGGTTTCTGGAGGAAATACCGGCGAGGCTTGTCAGGGAAGAGTTTTCATCATCCGGCAGATATCCGATTAATCAGCCTCAGGAAAGGAAAAGTGAAAGATCATTTGGTTCAGCATGGAATAAAATCCCGGAATACAGCGCTCAGGGAAACATCACTGCCCCGACACTCGGAAAACAGAAGCTGAAGATTAAAGGACATGACCTGAACAGTATTCCGGGCGTTTCAAGAGGATTCACGGGCAGCATAGCACGTCCGCTGTCGGGGGATTCGATGAAGAAACTGTTCTCCGCCGGGGACCGGGTCAGGCACCCGAAGTTCGGCCTTGGATCCGTGACAGAGGTTACGGGAGCAGGCGCGGAATCAAGAATCAGAATAATGTTTGACAATGCCGGAGAGAGGGAACTTTCACTGGCTGTTGCCCCGATTGTAAAAGTGGAGGAAGAAACATGAACAGCGCCATGGATCGGATGCAGGAGCTGGTCAGGCGTCTCAATGAGACTGCATATGCCTATTATGTGCTTGATAATCCGGTTATTTCAGACATGCAATGGGACAGGATGTATGATGAACTGAAAAAACTGGAGAATGAGACGGGTATTATCCTTCCGGATTCACCGACAGGGAAAGTGGGCGGTGATCCGCTGAAAGGTTTTGAAGAGCACAGACATATTACCAGGCTATGGTCGCTTGATAAAGTCCAGAGCATGGAAGAACTGGAGGCGTGGATCGCCAGGACGGAGAAACTTGCGGAAAAGGAAAACCTGCAGTACTACCTTGAGTATAAATTTGACGGACTGACACTGAATCTGACTTATCAGAACGGTGAACTGGTTCAGGCGGCAACGCGGGGAAACGGGATTACCGGCGAAGCAATCCTGCCGCAGGCAAAAACGATTCATTCAGTTCCCAGGAAAATTCCATACAAGGGCCTGCTGGAGGTTCAGGGAGAGTGCATCATGCGTCTGAGCACCCTTGAAAAATACAACAAAACTGCAAAAGAACCCTTAAAAAATGCCCGCAATGCCGCTGCAGGAGCTCTCAGAAATCTTGATCCGGCTGTAACTGCCTCCAGGCATCTGGATGCTTTCTTTTATCAGGTCGGAACTATCGAAAACCCGCCTTATGACAGCCAGCCGGGAATGCTTGATTTCCTGAAAAACAACGGTTTTCAGGTGAGTCCGTATCTTGGCAGCAGCAAAGGAAGGGAAGCGCTCGAGGCATGTATCCTTGAAATCGAAAGGCACCGCAGTGAACTGGACTGGCTCATTGACGGCGTTGTCATAAAGGTTGGGGAATATTCACTGCGTGAAAAAATGGGGTATACTGAAAAGTTTCCGAGATGGGGCGTTGCGTATAAGTTCAAGGCGGAAGAGTGCGTAACAAAGCTGCTTGATGTAACCTGGGAACTCGGAAGAACAGGAAAACTGACGCCGCTGGCCCATGTGGAACCGGTTGACTTTTACGGTGTGACTGTAAAAAAAGCGACGCTGAACAATCTTGCCGATATTCAGCGTAAGAATATCGCCATCGGATGTAACGTATGGATCAGGCGAAGCAATGACGTTATCCCGGAAATCATTGGCCGCGCCGGTGAACCGGAAAAAAATGAAAAGGAAATTATCAAACCGGCGGTGTGTCCGGCTTGCGGATGCAGACTGACGGAACGGGGAGCTCATCTTTTCTGCATGAACCGTGAAACCTGCAGGCCGCAGGCTGTTGCCAGACTGGCGCATTTTGCCGGACGGGAAGCAATGGATATAGAAGGATTCAGTGAAAAAACAGCAGGCCAGCTGTATGATCAGATGGGTGTCAGACAACCTGCTGACCTGTATTCAATGACCCCTATGGATTTCCTGATGCTTGACGGATTTAAGGAGAAAAAGGCAGGGAACCTGAGGGATGCGCTGGAGAAGAGCAAGCATTGCGAGCTGGATGCTTTCCTGTTCGCTCTGGGTATACCAAATGTCGGAAGAAAAACCGCAAGAGACCTGGCACAGCGGTTCGGGACGCTGGAAAACCTGAGAAATGCGAATGAGGAAGCACTGACGGCAATTCCCGATATAGGTGGTATTGTAGCAGGAAGCATAACTGAATACTTCAGTTTTCCCGAAAACAACCAGATGATAGAAAGGCTTTTTGCTGCGGGAATACAGCCCAGGGAGATGAAGGCTGCAAGCGAAGGCGTTTTTTCAGGGAAGAATATTGTGGTGACTGGTACGCTTCCGACGCTGAGCCGAAAACAGGCAGAGGACCTGATCCGGAGCAGGGGCGGGAACGCAGCCGGATCCGTCAGTAAAAAGACAGCGTTTGTAGTTGTGGGGGAAGATGCAGGAAGCAAGCTGGCCAAGGCACAGACGCTTGGAATTGAAACCATCGATGAAGCGGAACTGCTCAGAAGGGCAGAAGCATAAAGGAGTGAGAACAGGTTGTTTTCAGGAATAACCAATTTTCTGAATGAATTGCAGGCCGACCCGGGCGGTACAATTATTACTTTTTTATATGTTGCTGTATGTATTCTCTTCAGTCTGATAATTCATGAATGCGCACATGGATATGCCGCGCTGAAATGCGGTGATCCGACAGCAAAATGGCTTGGGAGGCTGACGCTTGATCCGAGAAAGCATCTTGATCCGCTCGGAACAATCTGCATGGTGTTTCTCCGGGTCGGATGGGCAAAGCCCGTACCGGTTAATCCACGAAATTTCCGGCATTACAGACGTGATTACATTATCGTATCGCTCGCCGGTATTGCCACAAACCTGCTGCTGTGTATGCTGAGCCTTGTTGTTTCTGCTGCATTGGCCGGATTTATCTGGGAACGGGATATCATATCGCAGCTTAATTCGACAGGACAGCGTTCCATGCTGATAAATGTTTATGAAGGCAGTTTCGCCACTGCGGTTTATTCGGGAATGTATTCATATTTCGAATCATTTGCGCGGATACCATGGCTGATGTATATTCAGCGTCTGTTCCTGATGCTGGCACAGATGAATCTTGGTCTGGCTGTTTTCAATCTGATTCCTGTTCCTCCGCTGGACGGATACCGATTTGTGGATCAGTTTGTATTTAAAGGAAGACTGAGCCTGAATCCTCAGACGATGCAGATCATTCATCTTGTTTTCCTGATGCTCTGTATGAGCGGTATGCTGACCGGACTGCTTACTGCGGTTAACAGCGCGGTCATGGGCGCATTCACATCGGTATTCTCCCTGATTATATAAAAATCGAGAAAGACTGAGTTTATATGATCAACATAGCTTTTAAGCTGAAAGATTTCGACGGACCGCTTGACCTTCTCCTGACACTGATTGGCAAAGCGCAGATTGATATCAGGGATATCTTTGTCAGTGAAATCACGGATCAGTATCTGGAAATTGTAAGAAATGCACCGGATCTGGATATGGATGAAGCCAGCGATTTTCTGCTTATGGCTGCCACACTTCTGGAAATCAAGAGCCGGGCGATGCTTCCAAAACTTCCTAAAACTGATGATGAAACGGATCCGGAAACTGAACTGATCAGAAGACTGGAGGAATACAGGCGTTTCCGGGAAACCGCAGAAAGCATGAAGGATTTTGAAGAAGCGGCAAAGCGGGTATTCACCAAACTGCCTGAAGAGTATCCGCTGCCTCCTCAGGAGATCGAACTGACCGGTCTTACGCTGGAGGGACTTCAGGAGGCTTTTCTTAGAATTTGGCAGAGAAAACCGCAGCTTGATGATGATCCGGAAAGAAATCATTATGCTCCCAGAAATATCCGCAGAGATATCCATACCGTACAGGACTGCATGCTTAATCTGATTCACAGAATCAAAAAGCAGAAGAGGATACGGTTTGATGATGTTTTTTCGGAAGCACCCACAAGGGAGGAAGTTGTAACATATTTTCTTGCTGTGCTTGAACTGCTTAAACTCGGACAGATGCACGCAAGACAGGATGATGTTTACGGAAGCATTGTTCTGATTTCCGGGAAAGCACGTATAAAAAAGGAAAAGGATCTGACGGAAATGACCGGAGAGGAGGATAGCTTTGAGCAATGAGGAAGGAAACCTGAAAGGCCGTATTGAGGCTATTCTGTTTGTGGCCGGTGAAGCTGTTTCAATCAGGGATCTTGCACGGGCATTAACTGTTGAAGAAAAGGAAATCCGGGCAGCCCTGAATATGCTTCGGGATGAATATGATTATGAACAGCGCGGTTTTGTCCTGAAACGGTTCAACGATAAAGTACAGCTGGCAACACGGCCTTTGTATGCAGGTGATGTGGTCCGTCTGCTGCAACCGGTGCAGCAGCAGAGTCTGAGCCAGGCAGCGATGGAAACACTTGCTGTTGTTGCATATAAACAACCGGTAACACGGGCGGAAGTGGCACAGATCCGGGGAGTAAAGTGTGATTACAGTCTGCAGAGCCTGATGAATAAAGGACTTATACGTGAAGCCGGAAGAAAAGACACAATCGGCAGGCCGATCCTGTTCGCAACAACGGATCAGTTTCTGAGTCATTTCGGACTGGAAGATCTTGATCATCTGCCGCCGATGCCGTCATCTGCAGTTGAAGCAGAAGAAGTCAGCAGCGGGATATCATTGATCAGTGATGAATAAACAGAATGGGATTATAATATAATGCGTTCAGAAAGGAGAAAAGGAAAATGGATGAGCAGAGAAGACCGAGATCCAGGGAAAAGAGAGTTGTCAATGAAGGAAAGGGCGTCGAAAAGAAAGGCTCAGGGCTGGGCACCGGCCCCGTAAACAATACCGGGAATTACGCTGACCGAAGAGAACAGCAGAGCCGTCCGGTACAGAACAGCGCTTACAGTCAGCAACGCCCTGAAAACAGATATGACAGCTCCTACGGACAGCGTCCTGTGCAGGGAATGAACCGCCCGTCCGGCCAGAATCCGAGGCAGAACCAGGGGAATGATGGATTTCCGTTCGGAAAGACAGGCGTTTCCTCAGAAAATAACAGCCCTTTCAACAGCAGCAGGCCGGCCTCCGGATCACCGGATCCTTTTTCAGGCAGACGTCCGTCTTCAGGCTCTTCCGGTCCCTTTTATGCAGGTACAGGAGCCTCTAAACAATACAACAGCGCAGTGAAGCAGAACGGGCATGGGACTCAGCGGGCATCCGGCTCCGGATCCGGTATGGGAGGCGGTAAACTGATCCTGATCATTGCTGTGATTGCGCTGCTGTTTGGCGGCGGCAGACTTGGAGGTCTGTTCGGAAACGATGATACGGGCATTACAACAGATACAACACAGACCGGTTCATCTGTCTCATCACAGCAGACCGGAAACAGCGGAATGGAAATCGGAAATCTGCTCAGCGCCTTTCTGGGTTCAAGCAGTAATTCCGCGTATGATCTGGGCAGTATTATGTCACAATCCACATCAGCAGCAGGTACGGGTTCCTTTGAATCATTGATTTCATCACAAAGCGGACAGGGTTATTTCACATCGTCATCGGATGACAATACTGTTGCTCTGGATGAAAGTGTTTCCGGCAATGCACGGGAAAAATATACCGTTATCCGCGGCAGCAGCAAAGATATCGTAACTATTCTTGTCTATATGTGCGGTACAGACCTGGAAAGCCAGCAGGGTATGGCTACCTCGGATCTGAAGGAAATGGCCGGAGCGACGCTCGGAAAGAAAATTAACCTGATTGTGTATACAGGCGGGTGCAGCAGATGGCGGAATAATGTCATATCATCACGTTACAACCAGATATACCGGATCAGCGACGGAAAGTTTGAGTGTCTGGTGGAAAACGCCGGAAACGCGAGCATGGTGAATCCGGAAACGCTTGCTTCATTTATTCAGTACGGAAAAAAGAATTTTCCGGCTGACAGAATGTGCCTGATATTCTGGGATCACGGCGGCGGATCCGTGAGCGGTTTCGGTTACGATGAGAAGATCGGTCACAATCAGTCCATGACACTGGCGGGAATCAACAGCGCACTGAAAAAGGCTGATGTGAAATTTGACTTTATCGGGTTTGACGCATGTCTGATGGCAACGGTTGAAAACGGCCTGATGCTGAGCCAGTATGCGGATTACATGATCGCAAGTGAAGAAACTGAACCGGGTGTCGGCTGGTATTATACAAACTGGCTGAATAAACTGGGAAAAAACACCAGCATGCCGACAATTCAGATCGGGAAAATGATTGCGGATGACTTTGTCGCCGTATGTGAACGGCAATGTCGCGGACAGGCAACGACACTTAGCGTTGTGGATCTGGCTGAACTGCAGGCAACTGTTCCTGAAGAGCTGAAGGAATTCAGTATTGAAACAAATGAACTGATTCAGAATAAGGAATACAAAAAGGTCTCCACCGCAAGAAGTAAAACCCGTGAATTTGCCCAGCATACGAAAATTGACCAGATTGATCTGGTTGATTTTGCCAGGAACATGGGTACTCCGGAGAGCAAATCACTGGCTAAAGCGCTCCAGAGTACTGTGAAATATAACAAGACAGGCGGCAGTATCAGCCACGCATACGGACTGAGTATCTATTTCCCGTATAAACGGGCAAATAAAGTCAGTCAGATGGTTTCAACCTATAAAGCAATCGGAATGGACGAAGAATATACCCGCTGTATCCAGGAATTTGCCAGTCTGGAAGTCAGCGGACAGATCAGCGCCGGAACATCTGTCACCGGATACGGTAATTACACATCAGCACCTTCCGGCCTTCTGGGAAGCTTACTCGGGAACGTTGGCGGTTATACATCCTCCTATTCTGCGGGCGGGCTGGAAGAACTGCTGGGCGGTATGTACGGAGGCAGTACAGGCGGCAGCACCGGCAGCATCCTGGACCTGTTTATGGGCAGAAGCATGACAGCCCGGAATGCCGCAGAGTATATTATGGCGAATCATTTTGATGCATCCGCACTTGTATGGCAGAACGGAAAAATCACCCTGCCCGGAGAACAGTGGAGTCTGGTCACTTCCGTTGTCAAGAATGTATTCTATGACGACGGCAGCGGTTTTATTGATCTGGGCTGCGATGCGGAATTTGATTATGACACGGGTACGGGAACACTTACCGATAACTTTGACGGGACATGGCTCTCCATTGACGGGCAGCCGGTTGCATATTATTATCTGAACACTGTGGATGAGGGAGAAAAATATGTCATCTACGGTTATGTTCCGGCAATTCTGAACGGTGAACGCGTGAACCTGATAATGAATTTTGACAGTGAACGTCCGTACGGCTATATTGCCGGCGCGCAGAAGGTATACGATGACGGCGAATCAGATACCCAGGCAAAAATGCTGATTGCAATCGGAAAAGGTGACCGGATTCAATTCCTGTGTGATTACTATGACTATGACGGCAATTACCATGACAGTTACAAATTGGGTGATCCGATTACGCTAGGCAATACATATGAAATTGCCAACACTCCGATCAGCACGGATATGAGCAGATGCAGAGTGACGTATCGTTTCACAGATCTGTATCAGAAGGATTACTGGACTCCTGCCCTGTAAGGATCAGGATACAGGAAATCAGGCGGTTAACCCGCCGTGTCCGGGAAAAGACAATCTGAATGGAGTTCTGAAATGGAGTTAAATGAAAAATTAGAAAAAATACTTGAAAAAGTCCAGAAAGCTCCGCGGTATACAGGCGGTGAGATGAATACGGCTGTAAAACCATGGAATGAATGTCCGCTTCACTTTGGATTCTGTTTTCCGGATACCTATGAAGTGGGAATGAGCCATCTGGGCATGAAAATCCTCTACGGCCTGATCAACCGTGAAAGCTGGAGCCTGTGTGAACGTTTCTTTATGCCCTGGACGGATATGATCGCACTGATGGAGGAAGAAGAACTGCCGCTCCTGTCCATGGAGAGCAGGCATCCGCTGCGTGAATTTGATGTGGTCGGTTTTACGCTTCAGTATGAGAT
>JAEEGL017195178.1_pt1 | contig 32373 bp, 27 predicted proteins | sample 9134231 | NCBI WGS metagenome assembly JAEEGL01 (sample SAMN16246548, study PRJNA631951) | gut metagenome | biome: gut microbiome; feature: rumen; material: fiber-attached | host: Bos | place: Iran: Karaj | collected 2018-10 | reverse complement strand
TTTGATCTCTGTGGGATGGTGAGCGTAATCGTCCACTACAGTGAATCCGCCTACCTTTCCCTTGATCTCGAATCTGCGTTTGGTACCTGAAAAAGATGAGAGCCCTTTTACGATGGCTTCATCGGATATGCCCATGGCCAGTGAAACGGCTATAACTGCGAGGGCATTTGAAACATTATGCATGCCTCTGACCGAGAGTTTTACCTCGAAAAGAGGAGCTTCGCCCCTGTAGGCTGTGAAGACCGGGAAACCGTCGGACCCGCAGGTGACATCGCCGGGATGTACATCATAGGAAGGGTCGAGTCCGTATGTTATGACCGAAAGCGTGTCGGATGGCTGTATCAGCGCGCCGGCATCACCGTTTATGACCACGGTGTCTCCGGTCTGGGATGCGAATTTAGCAAAAGAAGCGCGGACGTTTTCGTATGTTTTGAAATAGTCCAGGTGTTCCGCTTCCACATTCAGTATGATACTGTATTTAGGAAACAGTGACAGGAAGCTGTCCGTGTATTCACAGGCCTCCGTCACAAAGGTATTGCCGTTGCCTATGCGGATATTCGAGCCGATGGACGGTAAGATCCCGCCTATGGATATGACCGGGTCTTTGTCCGCTTCCATGAGTACATGGGAGAGCATGCCTGTGGTGGTGGTCTTTCCGTGGGTGCCGGCTATGGCGACCGACTCGCTGTATTTGGACATTATGATGCCCAAAAGTTCAGCTCTGGTCACAAGCTCGATCCCCAGCTCAGCCGCACGGACATATTCCGGATTGTCCGGGTGGATGGCTGCGGTGTATACCACGGCATCCGTGTCTTCTGTGATGTTGTCTGCACTCTGGGGATATGAGATCACGCACCCCTTTGAGGAAAGCTCCTCTGTGAGAGCTGAACTGTGGCTGTCCGAACCGGATACCGTATATCCGTGATTCAATAATACTGCGGCAAGCCCGCTCATGCTGATGCCGCCTATTCCTATAAAATGTATGTGTGCCGGCGATGCCGGAAATCTGACTGTCATACTGCCTCCGGAAATTGTTGGTTTTGGTAAAACCGGTTATGGTGATGATCGGGGTTGTTGGCTGTGAATAGTAACCCCTAGATAAGTATAATCATTTGCGGTTGTTATGAAAAGAAAAAAATGAGTTATAGTGAAAATGTACAAAAAACATCAGTTATAAAAAAATTTTTTGTAAAAAAATAATGACAAAATAAAAACTTCGTGATATAATTTTTTTTGCTACCAATATAAAACAGAAGACGAGGTGATTGCATGGTACAAAAGGAAATGATAGCGATGCTTCTCGCGGGCGGTCAGGGAAGCCGTCTCGGCGTTCTGACAGCAGACGTCGCAAAACCGGCAGTAGCCTTTGGCGGAAAATACCGTATTATAGATTTCCCGCTGAGCAACTGCATTAACTCCGGCATAGATACTGTGGGCGTACTCACTCAGTATCAGCCGCTTCGACTTAACACGCATATCGGTATCGGTATTCCGTGGGATCTGGACCGTAATAACGGCGGTGTGACAGTTCTCCCGCCATATGAGAAGAGTACGAACGCAGAGTGGTATACAGGTACGGCGAATGCCATTTATCAGAACCTGAGATACATGGAGAGCTTCAATCCCGAGTATGTTCTGATATTGGGCGGCGACCACATTTATAAGATGGATTATGAGCTTATGCTGGACTTCCACAAGGAAAAGGGAGCCAATGTAACGCTGGCAGTTATGCCCGTGCCCATCGAGGAGGCAAGCCGTTTTGGCGTTGTCATCACGGATGACAACAGGCAGATCACCGAGTTTGAGGAAAAACCCGAGCATCCGCGCAGCAACCTTGCGTCTATGGGTATTTATATTTTCAATTTCAAGGATCTGAGAGATTCGCTCATCGCTCTTAAGGATCAGCAGAACTGTGACTTCGGTAAGCACATCCTGCCTTATCTCAGAGAGGGCGGATCCAAGATGTTCGCCTACGAGTTCACGGGATACTGGAAAGACGTGGGAACACTCCAGTCTTACTGGGAATCCAACATGGAACTTGTGGATCTCATACCGGAGTTCAACCTCTATGAGAAATACTGGAAGATCTACACCAAGAGCTACAACAGCGCACCGCAGTATATCTCCGGTGAGTCGAGCGTTGTAAAGTCCATTATAGGCGAGGGCTCTGAGATCTACGGAGAGGTGTACAACTCCGTGCTGGGCGCCAACGTCATCATCGAGAAGGGAGCCGTTGTGAGGGATTCCATCGTGATGCAGGGCACCACAGTCAAAGAAGGTACCATCATAGACAAGTCCATTATAGCAGAGAACGTGCAGATCGGTGCAAACTGCCATCTTGGTGTGGGAGATTACGCCGACAGTACATATAACGCCAAGGTATACGCATCGGATCTCGTCACCATAGGCGAGGGATCGGTGATCCCCGCAGGCGTTTCCATCGGCAAGAACACTGCAATATCCGGTGTTACCACTGCAGAAGACTATCCGGACAACGCACTCGCTTCCGGCGGTGCCATCATCAAGACAGGAGGTAACGCATGAAAGCTGTAGGTATTATTTTAGCCGGCGGCAATAACAACCGCATGGGTGTGCTTTCCAACAAGAGAGCCATTGCTGCCATGCCGGTCGGCGGTAATTTCCGTTGTATTGATTTCGCGCTCAGCAGCATGACCAATTCTCATGTGCAGAAGGTTGCGGTGCTGACACAGTATAACGCCCGCTCATTGAATGAGCATCTCTCATCTTCAAAATGGTGGGATTTCGGACGTAAACAGGGCGGTCTTTTCGTATTCACGCCCACGGTCACATCCGACAACAGCTGGTGGTACCGCGGTACGGCGGACGCCATCTATCAGAATATCGAGTTTTTGAAGAGATGCCATGAGCCTTATGTCATCATCTCAAGCGGCGATTGTGTATATAAGATCGATTTCAACAAGATGCTGGATTACCACGTTGAGAAGCGTGCCGATATCACCATCGCAGTCAAGGATCTCTCATCAGCTGAGGATGCGAGCCGTTTCGGCGTCATCCGCATGAATGAGAGCGCGAGGGTTACGGATTTCGAGGAGAAGCCCATGGTGGCCAGATCCAACACCGTGTCCACAGGAATCTACATCATGCGCCGCAGACAGCTCATAGAGCTTTTGGAGCAGTGCGCATCTGAAGACAGATGGAATTTTGTAACAGATGTCCTGATCCGTTACAAGGACATGAAACGTATCTACGGATACAAGATGCCGGAATACTGGAGCAATATTTCCACAGTTGATTCGTATTTCAAGACCAACATGGATTTCCTGAAGCCCGATGTCAGAAATTACTTCTTCCACGAGGCACCGGAGATCTACACCAAGGTTGACGATCTTCCGCCCGCCAAGTTCAATGAGGGTTCGGAAGTCCGCAACAGCCTTGTGGCCAGCGGCTGTATCATCAACAGCAAGGTTGAGAATTCGATTCTGTTCAAGGAAGCTTTCATCGGTAAAAACTGTGTTATCAAGAACTCTATCATCCTCAATGATGTTTATATCGGAGATAACACACATATCGAGAACTGCATTGTGGAGAGCCGCGGTACATTGAAACCCAATACTTACTATTGCGGAGACGGAGAAATTCTGGTAGTATCGGGTGAGCGGACAAGATACGAGATCTGATGATAGTGTGGTCGTCCGGATTGAGCGGCTGCGGTTTATCGGATCCGGGCGGTCATTTTATCAAATTGGGGAGGGTTTTGCACAATAACACATTTACTTAGCAAAGGAGTTTAGAACATGGAAATTACAGACATTCGCATCCGCAAGATGGATGGGGACAGCAAGATGAAGGCGATCGCTTCGATCACCATCGACGAGGAATTCGTGATCCATGACATCAAGGTTGTGGACGGAGAAAAGGGATTGTTTATCGCAATGCCCAGCAAGAAAACGGCTGAGGGCGAGTACAGGGATATAGCACATCCCATCAAGACAGACACCAGAAATCGCATCCAGACCATGATCCTCGACAAATACAGGCAGGAGGCAGAGGCTGAATAGGGAAAGATCGGTATAAAGATTTTTTTCGCGCACCGGATATTTAATCCGGTGCGCTTTTACGGTTTTAAAAAGTGAATCAAACGGAGGCAAAACAAGTGTATTTGATAGCAGGGCTCGGAAACCCCACCTTACAGTACGAAAATACCAGACATAACGCGGGATTTGGCGTGATAGACATCCTGTCACAAAAGTACAATATCCCTCTTACGGAGAAAAAACATAAGGGACTTTTGGGGCACGGCATAATAGAGGGTGTGAAAGTCATACTGTGCAAGCCGCAGACCTTTATGAATCTCTCGGGTGAGTGCATAGGGGAGATAGTGGATTATTACGATATGGATCCGGAGAGTGAGCTGTTGGTGATATCCGATGATATAGAGCTTGATCCCGGGCGTATACGCATCCGCAAAAAGGGCAGTGCCGGCGGGCACAACGGGCTTAAGAATATCATATTCATGACGGCTACGGACAATTTTCCCAGGATAAAGGTCGGCGTGGGTAAAAAACCGCCTGAGTACGATCTGGCGGACTGGGTACTCTCTCATTTCCCCGAGGAGGATAAAAAGGCGGTGGAATCGGCGAGTGCAGACGCGGCGGAGGCCGTTGCGATGATATTGTCGGGCAACATCGATGAAGCAATGAACAGGTTTAACGGAAAAAAATGATGAGATCCTTTTACGATCCGCTCTCGGAGTGGAAAGATTACGACAAAACCAAAAAAGAGATTCAAAAGAACAAAAAGATCGAGATAAGCGGTATTGCGGAAGCGGCAAAACCTCACATGGCCTCTGCGCTGTGCGGGGATGACAAGAGCCTTTTGTTTGTCACATATACGGAGCAGAAAGCGTATGACGTGCTGGAGAATCTGTCTTTTTTCAGAAAAGAGGCTATGTATTTTCCGGGAAGGGACATGCTGTTCTACAAGTCTGATGTGGGAGGAGGCTCCATAGCATCCGACAGGCTGAAGGTCTATCAGAATGTGACGGCGGGCATCAGTACCGTGGTCACTACTTTTGATGCTCTAATGAACCGGTGCATTGCTCCATTCGACATGCGTAAATTCATCCTCACAATAAAGCGCGGTGAGGAGATAGACCTTGAAAAGCTGAAAAACTCCCTGGCGGGCTCCGGATATGAGAGGCAGTACAGCGTCACCCTGCCGGGACAGTTTGCCGTGAGGGGAGATATAGTGGATGTCTTCCCGCTGAATGAAACATTTCCCTACAGGCTGGAGCTGTGGGGAGATGAGATAGATTCCATCAGATCCTTTGATCCCGAAACCCAGAGATCTGTGTCTGAGGAGGAGGAGATAGTAATCTATCCCGGCAGCGAGGATCTGGACGGTGTCCCGAAAAACTCATCTTTGCTGGATTATTTTGACTGGGACAACACGGTATGTTTTCTGGATGAGCCGGTAAAGCTGGAAGAGCAGGGCAGAGCAGTGGGCATGGAGGTCATGTCGGCTGTGGAGAACCGTCTGGAAGCGGGACTTGATGCGGAGGAGCTCGCCCTGTTAACGGATGGGGAGATGATATTCGAAAAGCTCTCCATGCACGCCTGCGTTTCGCTGTGTGTGCTGGACAGAAAATGCACCCTGTTCAAACCGGACGTGAAGACCACGGTCAATGCGAAGAGCTGTCAGTCGTACAGCAACAGCTTTGATATCCTGGTGGGTGAACTGGCCAAATATCGTAAGAATAAATTTCGTGTGGTGCTGGTGTGCGCATCCAGAAGCCGCGCTGAGAGATTATCCCGGGATATAGACGACGCGGGGGTTCCCTGTGTTTATACCAACGATACCGACAGAAAGCTCATGGAGCGGGAGGTGGATGTTGTATATGGAAACCTGGTCAGAGGTTTTGAATATCCCCTGCTCAAATTTGCGGTGATCACGGAAAATGATATTTTCGTGAGAAATCGCAGAAAGACCAAATACAGAAAATACTCCGGCGCAGGTCGTATCAAGAGCTTCAATGACCTGAAGGTGGGGGATTTTGTGGTGCACGAAAACCACGGTCTGGGGATCTACCGCGGTATCGAGAAGGTGGAGGTGGATTCCTGCATAAAGGATTACATGAAGATAGAATACGGCGACGGAGGTATGCTGTATATTCTGGCAACACAGTTTGACCTGATACAGAAATATGCTTCAAGCGATGATGCCAAACCACCGAAGCTCAACAAGCTGAGCGGAGGAGACTGGCAGAAGACCAAGTCGAAGGTCAAGGAATCCGTGGAGCTTGTGGCGGAGGATCTGGTGGAGCTTTATGCGAAAAGACAGCATGCGAAAGGCTTCAGGTTCACTCCTGACACTCTGTGGCAAAAGGAGTTTGAGGAGCTGTTTCCCTATGATGAGACTGCGGATCAGCTCAAGGCGATAGAGGATACCAAGAGGGATATGGAGAGCGATCGCATAATGGACCGCCTAATATGCGGAGATGTGGGCTTCGGCAAGACGGAGATCGCGATCCGGGCTGCATTCAAGGCTGTTCAGGACGGCAAGCAGGTGGCGCTTCTGGTTCCTACCACAATACTGGCAAAACAGCATTTTGACACATTTTCACAGAGGCTTTCAGCATATCCTGTAAATGTGGATCTGCTGTGCCGTTTCAGAACCGCGTCAGAGCAAAAGAAAACAGTGGAAAAGCTCAGGACCGGTGCTGTGGATATTGTCATAGGAACGCACAGGCTGTTGAGCAAGGATGTGATGTTCAAGGATCTGGGGCTTTTGATAGTGGATGAGGAACAGCGTTTCGGCGTGACGCACAAGGAGAAGATCAAAAAACTGAAAACAAATGTTGATGTTATGGCTTTGTCCGCCACTCCGATCCCCAGGACTTTATCCATGAGTCTCACGGGCATCAGGGAGATGAGCGTCCTGGAGGAGGCGCCTGTTGACAGGCTTCCCATACAGACATATGTGATGGAATATCACGACGAGCTGGTGAGGGAGGCTATAGCCAGGGAGCTGGCGAGGGACGGACAGGTGTATTTTGTGTCCAATAACATCAACACCATAGCAGATGTGGCCGCACGTATCAGCAGTCTCGTGCCGGAGGCGAACGTTGTGTATGCCCACGGACGGATGAACGAGCGGGAGCTGGAGAACATAATGTTTTCCTTTGTGAACGGCGATATCGATGTGCTGGTGAGCACCACCATCATAGAGACGGGGCTTGATATACCGAACGTGAATACTATCATAGTGAGGGATGCCGACAGATACGGGCTTTCCCAGCTCTATCAGCTCAGGGGCAGGGTCGGAAGATCCGGCAGGAGCGCCTATGCTTTTTTCATGTACAGGAGAGATAAGGTGCTGACGGAGGTGGCTGAGAAGAGGCTTACCGCCATAAAGGAGTTCACGGATCTCGGCAGCGGCATAAAGATAGCTATGAGAGATCTGGAGATACGCGGCGCCGGCAGCTTCCTGGGAAAGAGCCAGAGCGGTCACATGGTGTCAGTAGGTTACGAGCTTTACTGTAAGATGCTGAATGCCGCGGTGAAAAAGGCGAAGGGCGAGGATGAGGATGTGGATTTTGCAATCTCCATAGATCTTCTGGCGGATGCGTACATACCGCCGGACTATATCGCCAGCGAGAGCGAAAAGCTGGACATGTACAAGAGGATCTCAACCCTGACCGGAGTTCAGGAGATGGAGGAGATCACCGACGAGCTTACGGACCGCTACGGAGAGCTGCCTGAAGCTGTCAAAAGACTGCTCGCAGTGGCAATGCTGAAGCCGGATGCCGCCGCCGCGTACATTACGGGCATAAAAGAAAAGAGAGATGAGATAGCGATATCTTTTCTGCCCAATGCGAAGATCGATCCGGACAATATTACTGCTCTTTTGACGGAATACGGCGGAGCGCTCAGGTTTGTGCAGGGTGAAAAGCCGGGACTCATCCTTAATAAAAGGCACAATTCGAGGATCGCGGATCTGGATACGCTGGACTTTTTGACAAGTTTATGCAAGGCACTTGTCAAAAAGCAAAATAAGTAGTACAATCTGATTTGTCGTATTTTGACCACAGGTCTTTTTCGTGTACCCAAAGTGGCGGTTTACGGCGTAATTTACGTGTTTTGAAGGGAGAAATTTTTTATGTCACGCAGACATTTGGGAACTGCTGCGGCTTTGTTGCTGGCGGGTTCCATGGCTTTAACGGGGTGCGGCAACACCATTAACCCCGATCAGGTACTGGTTACGATGGACGGACAGACAAAGACCGTTGCGGTGGCAAACTTTATGTGCCAATACAATGCGGTAATGTATGATTCATATTATGTTTCTTATTTTGGCGAGGACATGTGGGATTCCGATATTTATTCCACAGGCACCACCATGGCGGACGACGTGAAAGAGGAGGTCATGGACGAGCTTCAGGAGCTTTACCTCATGGATGCTCATAAGGCTGATTACAGCGTGGCTCTCACAGCTGAGGAGGAGGCTTCCATAAAGACGGCTGCCGAGGCGTTCATAGCTGCGAACTCTTCAAAGGCAGTTAAATACATGGGTGCAAAACAGGAAGTTGTGGAGGAATACTTAAGACTTCTCACCGTTCGCAACAAGATGAAGGCTGCCATCAAGGCAGGAGTTGACACGGCGGTTTCCGATGAGGAATCCGTACAGAAGAGGATCAGCTACATATTCATACCGTCGGATTTCGATCCGGAGGTTCCTGAGGAGGAAGGCGAGACTGCAGATACGGCAGAGACCACCACTGAGACGACGGTTTCCGGAGACGAGGCTTCCGCTGAGGATGCAGAGGGTAAGGCAAAGGAATATGCTTTCCTTATCTCCATGTTAGCAGAGACAACTTCTTTGGAGGAGATCAGCTCACAGTATGATGAGCTCAATGTCAATACGGCAACATATGCGCAGGCAGATCTTGACGTGGAGAAGAACAGCACATCGCTGGATGTAGAGGTATTGCAGGCTGCACAGAATCTTACTGTAGGTCAGGTCACGACGGACGCCGTGGCTACCGATGAGGGATATTACATCATAAGACTTGACTCTGACAGGGATGAGGATGCCACAGCACAGAAGATCTCCGACATTATAGATGAGAGAGGTTCCGATCTTTACGACGAGGTTCTGCAGGGATATATCGACGGCTGTGAATGGTCTGTGGATGAAGCAGTACTGGGAAAGATCAATTTCAAGAATTTCTATAAGATAGTTACAAACGCAGTTCCGGAGGAGACCGGTGATGAAGGTCAGCTCGACGTCACCACTGACGAGGACGGCCTCGTACAGGTAGAAGCTCCTGCCGATGCTGCACAGGACACTGCAGAATAAGATATCCGACGTTTGAGAAAATGAGGGGAGACTTTCAGACATGGATATCTTGGAGGTCTCCTGATCGATACTGTTTACGTAGAACACCGTGGACAGTGATAGAGTAAAACACGGGAGATATGTATGTATCAATATGTGATAAGGGGAGGAAATCCCCTGGCAGGCGAGGTTAATATCAGCGGAGCCAAAAATGCGGCTCTCGCCATATTGGCGGCTGCGATCATGACCGATGATACGGTAGTGATCGATAACCTTCCCAATGTCAGCGATGTGAACGTGCTCATCGATTCCATAGAGGGGATAGGAGCCACGGTCAAACACATCGACAATCATACGGTCTCGATATGCGGAGCTACCATATCGAGCGTGGTGGTGGATTACGATGCCATCAAGAAAATGCGTGCTTCCTATTATCTTTTGGGTGCATTGCTGGGTAAATTCAGAAAAGCAAAGGTTGCGCTGCCCGGAGGCTGCACAATAGGTGCCAGACCCATAGATCTTCATATCAAGGGATTCAGAGCACTGGGCGCTACTGTCAATATAGCTGACGGTTGTGTCGTGGCGCAGGCAGCAGGCGGACTTTCGGGAAGTCATATTTATCTTGACAAGGTTTCCGTAGGCGCCACCATCAACATCATGATGGCTGCCGCATTATCCGCAGGAAAGACCATCATAGAGAACGCTGCCAAGGAACCACACGTGGTTGACGTTGCCAACTTCTTAAACTCCATGGGAGCCCGCATCAGGGGAGCAGGTACGGATGTTGTCCGTATCATCGGAGTTGAGAAGCTTCACGGCAGTGAGTACTCGGTAATACCGGATCAGATAGAGGCCGGCACGTATATGTTCGCAGCGGCAGCCACCAAGGGTGATGTCACTGTCAAGAACGTTATCCCCAAGCATCTGGAGGCTACCACAGCCAAGCTTTTGGAGATCGGATGCGAGATTCATGAATTTGATGATGCGGTCAGAGTTGTGAGCAAGGGGGGACTTACCCATACACAGGTCACGACCCTTCCCTATCCCGGATTCCCCACGGATATGCAGCCTCAGATGGCAGTAGTATTGGGAATAGCCCAGGGTGTTTCCACAGTGACGGAGAGCATCTTTGAGAACCGTTTCAAATACGTGGGTGAGCTGATCCGCATGGGCGGCAGCATCAAGGTCGAGGGTAACATTGCCATCATAACAGGTGTTGAGAAATATCAGGGTGCCAGAGTTTGTGTTCCTGATCTTCGAGCCGGTGCGGCCCTCATCATAGCAGGTCTCGCCGCAGAAGGCATCACTGTATTGGATGATATTCAATACATACAGCGCGGATACGAGGACATAGTGGAGAAATTCAAGAGCCTTGGCGCTGAGATGGAGCTGGTGTGCTCGGATTCTGAAATACGGGCTTTCGCTGAAGCCAGATGAGCATGATCTTTTGAACTGTATTCGGGTGCATTTTATGCACCCGTTATTTTTTGGACAATTTAAAGGCTCAGGAGTAATACAAAACACATGAACAAAACAGCACTGATAACCGGTGCCTCCCACGGGATAGGCCGTGCAATAGCACTGGAACTCGCAAAAAAAGAATACGACCTCTATATAAACGGCAGGACCGACACGGCAGCACTAAAGGAGCTACGTGAAAACTGCCTAGCGGCATCAGGCGGCAGGATCATGGTGCAGGTCTGTCAGGGAGATGTCGGTGACGAGAGTGTCGTGGCGGAAATAGCAGACCGTATTTCACAGGAAAAAGATTCTGTGGATGTTTTGGTCAATTGTGCGGGAATATCTCATGTGGGTCTTCTGCAGGATATGAGTTTTGAGCAGTGGAAGACTTTGATGAATGTAAACCTGGACAGTGTGTTTTTGACCTGTAAATACGTTATACCGCTTATGCTGCGGAACAGCTGCGGTGAGGGACGGATACTCAACATCTCCTCTGTGTGGGGCAGCCATGGCGCCTCCTGCGAGTGTGCTTACTCTGCCTCAAAAGGAGGAGTGAATGCATTTACAAAGGCATTAGCGAGAGAGCTGGGACCCTCGCATATAGCGGTCAATGCACTGAGCCCGGGTTTTGTGGATACGCGGATGAACGGACATCTGTCGGAGGAAGAACGCTCGGACCTGGCAGAAGAGATACCCGCAGGTCATTTTGCTACGCCGGAGGATGTGGCCCGTCAGGCAGCACTCATCCTGGACAGCGATGTGTATATGACAGGCCAGATCATAACCTTCGACGGCGGGTGGTATCTGTAAATTCCTCCCCCCTGAGGAGGATGTCTCGAAGATCAAATTTAAAGCCCTCCCCTCCGGGGAGGGAGGTTCGATCATGTCGAAGACGTGATTTATAATCGGACCGACCGATAGGTCATGATTTGTTCGCAAATCATGACAATTCCACAAGGGTGTCCCGAAGGGACGGGTGGGGTCATGAGAATAACAATAAAAGACATCAGCAACTGCATACTCATGGAAACAACGGATTTTCTGGCGATAGACAAACCTGCCGGTCTTGCCGTGGAGACGAAAAAGAGCGGCGAACCCGACCTGATCAGTCTTGTCAAAAAATACCGTTACGAAAAGGGCGAGGATACCTACGTCGCTCCGATCCACAGGATAGACCAGGTGGTGAGCGGTGTCTGCCTTGTGGCAAAGAACAAAGAGGCGGCGGCATATCTATCGGATGAACTGCAAAACAACCGCATAACCCGTATATACGAGGCACGGGTATCCGGAGTGGTACAGGAGGAGAGCGGCGAACTCAGGGATCTGTTATACTTTGATAAAAAGAAAAATATCAGCATAGCTGTATCGGAGAAAGAAGTTGATAAATATCCGAAAGGTACTGTAAAAAAGGCAGTTTTACGTTATACCCGCCTGAGTACGGATGGCGAAAACAGCGTGCTTAAGATCGAGCTTGAGACCGGCCGCCATCACCAGATCCGCTGCCAGCTGGAAAATGCGGGTCATCCCATAATAGGCGATGAAAAATACGGAGGGATCAACACCGGAGTGATCGGTATAGAGCTGGTGTCCAGAAAACTTGAATTCAAGGGAAAAAATAGGAAAAAATATGAAATAGAGTGCAAACAACCTGCATCTAACTTATCGACATAATCATAGAATGTCGATGTTTTAATGAAATCGTACAAAAAAATAAAGTTTATCTTGAAATTTTTGTGGATTTTTTATATAATGTCGTTACTGGTGAACAAGCCAAGTTTATTACAAAGGAGATAATGCCTATGAATATTATCATCAGCGGCAAGAACATCGATATCACCAAAGGACTTAAAGAAGCCGTGGAAGAGAAGCTTTCAAAGCTTGAAAAATATTTCCTTCCGGACACGGATGTGAATGTTACTCTCTCGGTTGAAAAGCTCAACCAGACCATAGAGGTTACGATCCCTGTAAAGGGCAGCATCATCAGAGCCGAGCAGACCAGCGACGACATGTATGTTACCATAGATCTGGTGGTTGATATTATCGATGCACAGATGAAGAAATACAGACAGAAGCTCGTTACCAAGCAGCAGGCTGCAGAGAGCTTCAAGAAGGAGTACATTGATGAGGAATCTGTCGATGACACGGAGATCCCGATAGTGCGTACCAAGAAATTCGGTATCAAGCCGATGTTTCCCGAGGACGCATGTGTTGAGATGGAGATGCTCGGCCACAGCTTTTTCGTATTCTCCAACGCGGAGACAGATCAAGTTAACGTGGTCTACAAACGTAAAGACGGCAAATTCGGTTTGATAGAACCGGAGTTCTAAGTTTTATCTTTTGGAGAAAATGTGCTCCGGCACATATAATATGGGGTGGAAAAGCATCGGTTGGAGAGCCGGTGCTTTTTGTTTACAAAGAGCCGGGTGCAGATCATCGAGGAGGAGTCAGCCTACTCGATTTATAAATCGCTGAGAATAGTGATTTTCAACTTTTATGTTGTGAAAAGTCTTTAGTAGTGTTAATCTGTTATCGGCGAGCAGAAATTCAAAATATTTTTTAGAAAATATGCACCCATGTACATATAATATGAGTTACATTGTGAGCACCGGTTGAAAACCGGTGCTTTTTGTGTGACTGCAGGACACCGAAAGGCAAATATTATACAAGGAGAAAAAAGAGATGGCAGTTTATCCGGTATGTTCACTTATTAAGGAGTTGAGAAAGAGAAACGGACTCACGCAGGCAGATCTGTGCTGGAATCTGTGTGATAACACAACGCTTTCCAGGATCGAGACAGGGACCCTGCTTCCGTCGGCACAGTTGGCGGGGTGTCTGATGCAGCGGCTGAAAGCTCAGCAGTATTTTTACATTGGAAATTCCACAATCGAGGAGATCGATTTTTTAAAGCGCCAGACAAGGGTGCTGAGGGAGATGGAGAACGGAGATTTCGGGGCATATCACGATTATATGGAGCTGGTGTCCGGAGACAGGGAGGACGATCTGGGAACATATGAAAAACAGAGGCATTTCTTTATAGAAGCTTGTTTTAAGGAAAGGACGGGAGATGCGGATGCGGAGGATTTCGTGGATGCCCTGCGGGTTACGATGCCTCTTGAGCATGTGCTGGGGCGTCGTAAGAGGATGCTGTATTTTGATCAGGAACTTCTGATATTGCTGAATATTGCAAGGCTTTTAGCCCGAGAGGGACTGTGCACGCCCGCAAAACGGATATGTGAGCGCCTGTATGATTTTACCAGGGATGATCATTATCTCCATCCTGTGGTATGTCATTATATTTCCTGTATAAACTACGGTACCTTCGACCGGATGCTGCCGGAGATCGTCCCCAGGGATTGAAAAAAAATTATTATTGTGGTATTTTTCTTTTATGCGGATTATAAATGCGATTTTGAGCTGCGATAGAGTTACTGTGCACAATGACGGCAGAGTGACTGTGAAAAGTTATAGGAAAGTGGCGGGAACCGATGATAACAGGAGGTTTGGGATGATAGTGATAGATGTGTTGAGGACACTGATAACTCTGCTGTGGCTGGTTATACTGTATGTATTGAGCCTTATACTGTGGCCAATCGGTTTTATCCATCAGAAGATAAACCCGGTGAAGGCCGAGATATGGCAGCAGAAGCTGGTCTGCACAATGTTGCGGACGATATTGTTTACATGCGGTGTCAGGGTTAAATACGAGGGGCTGGAAAACATCCCGGACAGTGACGAGGCCTTTATGATAGCGGGCAACCACCGCAGTATCTTCGACATCGTGCTCACTTACCCCATCGCGCCGAAGAGGGCGGCATTTGTGGCAAAGCAGGGGTTGGAGAAGGTTCCGCTGATCACCAGATGGATGAAGAGACTGAAATGTCTTTTTATCCACAACGGAGATATCAAGCAGGAGCTCAAGACCATCATAAACGCCATAGACCTTGTGAAAAGCGGGGTTTCCGTATGCATTTATCCCGAGGGCAGGCGCCACAAGGGTGAGGACGAGATAGACGTGGAGCCCTTTAAGGAAGGATCCTTTAAGATCGCCACCAAGGCGAATGCGAGAGTCATCCCGATAGCCATAAGCGGAGCGCGCGAAATCTTTGAGGGATACAGATTTTATCCGGTGATCCATGGAAAGAAGGTTACGGTGAAGGTGGGAGAGCCCATAGATCTGAAGTCTTTGAGTGCGGAACAGCAAAAGCATCCCGGCGAGTACGTGAGAGGCGTAGTAGTGGGAATGCTGGAAGAAATACATAACTCTTAAAACACTGACAAAAGCAAAGAAGCTGCATCTGCAGCTTCTTTGAAGGGGGAAGAGTTATGAAAATGAAAAAGCTAATCAAACAATTTTGTTCTACCGTTTCGCTTGCCTTTACAGTGGATAATATACAACGAGGTTATTAAGAGGGTGTGTTCATAAATTAAAATATATGTAAATCTTTAGTTCACAGAAAGTTTACAATAGAAAGCGATTTATAGTAAAATAGATTAAAACCACAATATCTTGTGGTTTTTTTGTTTTAAAGACATATTCGAAAAGCCTTGATTTTAGGGCGTTTCGGGGGTTTTGAGAGGCGAAAAACACAATACTTAGTAGATTTTTATTGACATTACCACTATATAATGATAAAATCATCCATGTAAATTTGATGGCAGAAAAACTGCCGGCTCAGGACTTAAGGGGAAGTCCGAAGTCTTTGGATTCGGTACGACAGAAGATGCGTTGTGCCAATACAGATCAGGTAAAGGGAGGATTGTAGAGTGGAATCTGATATCAGAAAGCTTAGAGCTTCGGTTAATCACCAGTGCGGCAGCAAGGTTATGATCCAGCTCGACAGGGGACGCAACAGAGTGGATGTGTACAGCGGAGTTATACAGAACGCATATCCGAGTGTTTTCACCATCTTGGTAGACAGCGCGAACGAGAATCCGCCGCAGCTTTTATCATTTACATATTCGGATATCATTACAAAGGACATACGCATGAAGTTGTGCTGATACAATATATACGAAGACACGGACCGGGCAGTTGATGTTGCCCGGTCCTTTTGTGTTGTTACTATTCACAGTTAATTAGGTAGGTGAGGTACGATCACATACATATACACTGATGTGAGATTGTGCTGACCGAGCAAGGGGTCATAGCCTTTCGGTGAGAATAAAGTAAGCACGTGCACTGTTATGTGCATGTGCGTGCTCCCCGCGACGAAGGGAAGCACACACGAACAGCAGGGAGTATGTATGTGGTCGTGCCGGAGTACACATTAAAACAGCAGTGAATAGTAACAATAGTAACTTTACGTTTTCTTAAATCGCTTGCAATTATACTCTCATATATGTTATAATGTTCAACGACTATGAGTAATTATTGTGCAAATGCACGAAAGGATGAAAATTTCAGGAGGACTGTTCATGAGATTCAGACCATTGGATAACGTATTTATGCACAGGATTATCGGTGGAGTTCTGGTATCCGCACTGACATTGGGTAATATAGCAGCCATCTCCGCTACCACTATAGATAAGGCAAATCAGAAGATCAACGAAGCCAGCCATGACCTTGAGAATGTCAACAGCACCATCACACAGATCGAGGCGGAGCAGGATGCCCTGCAGGCTCAGATAAATGAGCTTGACGGAGAGCTGGTGGGACTTTTGCTGGATATCGACATTCTGGAAGATGAGATCGTAGAGAAGCAGGCACAGATCGACCAGGCCACTATAGATCTGGCGGATGCTCAGGCCCGCGAGGAAAAGCAATACTCTGATATGAAGCTGCGCATCAAATATATGTATGAACACAGCCAGACCGGCACCTTGCAGTACATACTGGAGTCGGAGAGCATAGCGGATCTTTTGAACCGTGTTGCTTACTTTAATGATGTTTACGATTATGACAGGGAGCAGCTTGTAGCTTACCAGGATACCGTGCAGGAAGTCATCGATATCAAGGGTGAGCTGGAGCGCGAAAAGGACGAGATGGTGGAGCTGGATGAGAACTTGAGTCACCAGTCCGAGGAGCTGGAGACTCTTTTGGCTCAGAAGCGCAGCACGATGGAGGATTTCGATACCCAGCTCGCCAGTGCCAAATACCTGGCTGCTCAATACAAGGAGACCATCAAAAAACAGAATGCCATCATAGCTGCAGAGGAAGCCAGGATCGCCAGGGAGAGAGAGGCGGCTCGTTTAGCGGCAGAGGCGGCAGCAAGACGTGAGGCGGAGGAGGCTGCAAGGCGTGCAGCTGCAGCAGCGGCTCTTGCGGAGACCGGAGTGAACACTTCCGGTTCAGGCTCGGATTCTTCTACCACCACTACACCTCCTTCTACCGGTTCGGGCAGCACTACTACCGAGACCACATATGTTGATACCGGCAAAAACCCGGCTCAGACCACCAATATCAATGGTTCCGATGTGGTGGCATATGCCTCACAGTTTATAGGAAATCCCTATGTTTGGGGCGGAACATCCCTCACAAACGGATGTGACTGTTCCGGATTTGTCATGAAGATATATGAGCATTACGGCATTTCACTGCCCCATTCGTCGCTGGCGATGCGCTCCTGCGGACAGGAGGTCAGCTACTCCAACGCACAGCCCGGCGATATCATATGTTATGCCGGACATGTGGCACTCTATGCGGGCGGAGGTACCATCATAGGAGCCCAGAGCTCTAAGACCGGTATCGCCCAGGTTACCGCAACCTACAAGTCTATTATCACGGTTCGCAGAGTGATCTAGTAACCCCACATGACTGCGGAGGACGACAATACTTATGAGAGGCTGGTGAGGTGGCGTGACTTATTATCACAGGATAAGATTGTCCCGGATCCTGCTGTGTATCCTGTCTGTTTTGTGTATAACAGGATGCGGTGCCAGAGTGAACACAGTCGATTTTTACGAAAATCTTGACAAGAGGATTCTGACTGTGGACGGTGAGGATTATCCCCTCAGATACATGAGCCTTTATATTGCCTATCAGGAGTCTGTGGTGCAGGAAGATGCGCTGATGTACGATCCGGAGAATCCCATGAAATACTGGAATATCCATACCAACGGAGAGTTTATCAGAGTCCGTGCCCGCAATGAGGCTATGGACTCGGCAATACACGACATTATATTTTTGAATATGGCAAATGCCGATGAGGTGGAGCTCTCGGAGGAGGAGAGGGAGTTTGCCCTCAGTACCTTCGGGGACTTTTGGGATGACTTAAGCGATGAGCAGAGAGAGATGATGGCCGGTATATATGATGACATGAAAAACGGTGCCATCGAAATGGCTCTCGCCCAAAAGTATCAGGTTATATATGCGGCAATGGAAGATGCCGATATCGAAGATTACGATAAAGACGGACAGGCATATCTCGATATGCTGGAGGATCATGATATAAACACAGATGAATATTTATGGAAAGGGTTGGGTTTCGGTACGATCACGCTGATATATTGAGACCCGGGACAGACAGATGAAGCTTGGCAGAAATGACCCGTGCTGGTGCAAGAGTGGCAAAAAATACAAACAGTGCCACATGGCATTTGATGAGAAGATTGAGCGATTCAGACTGGAGGGAGCCATAGTTCCCGACCACGATCTGATCAAAAACAAAGACCAGATCGCAGGCATCGAGGAGAGTGCGAAGATCAACATTGCTGTATTGGATGAGATCGGAGAGAAGATATGTGCGGGCATGAACACAGAGGAAATTGACCGCATAGTATACGAGCGCACCACGAAGATGGGCGGTATTCCCGCACCGTTAAATTACGAGGGCTATCCCAAGAGCGTATGTACATCGATAAATGATCAGGTTTGCCATGGCATTCCCGATGAGAAGGTCATCATAAAAGACGGTGATATTATAAATGTAGATTGTTCCACCATATTGAACGGATATTTTTCGGATTCTTCCAGAATGTTCTGTATAGGGAATGTTTCTCCGGAGAAAAAGCGTCTGGTAGATGTCACCAAAGAGGCTGTCATGAAGGGACTTGAAGCCACAAAACCCTGGATCTTCCTGGGAGATATGTGCGCTCCGGTCAAAAAACACTGCTATGACAACGGATACACCGTGGTGAGAGAGATAGGCGGACACGGCGTCGGACTTGAGTTTCATGAGGATCCCTGGGTTGGTTATCACACAAAGGCCGGGGAGGGAATGCTGTTGGTTCCGGGCATGATATTCACTATCGAACCCATGGTCAATATGGGCTCCGAAGATATATTTATAGATGAAGTCAACGAGTGGACGGCGTATACACAGGACGGTTCCCCCAGTGCACAGTGGGAGATCATGGTATTGGTAACGGAGGACGGAGCCAGGGTGTTGAGCTACTGAATGGAGAGTGTTTATGAGGGTTTACGAGATACCGCCTAAATCCAATATTACCATCAGAGTCGCACGCAGGGACATGTATCATGAGATGGATGCCTATATCGCGGGCATCAGGGGTACAAAGGTTTATCTCAGGCTTCTGAGGTACAGGGGACAGGTCATCAATTTTGAGTCCAAGAATGTCCAGATAACGGTATTCTATGTTTATAACGGAGTAGAGCCTCTGGCATGGACGGGTGTCACTATCAGACGGGAGACCCTGGGCAATTCCAAATATCATGTTTTGATATGCAATAAGAGTTCGACACGCATCAACCGACGTGGGGCAAGGCGAGTCAATGTTTCGCAGCCGGGGTTCGTGGGGCTTAAAGGCCGGGATAAGAGGCTTAATATCACAATTGTGAATGTCTCGTTGTCCGGACTTTCTTTTATGTCGGAGGAAGATATAGAGGAATCGGATTTCGTACCCATATTTGTCAGCTTCAACGAAGATGAAGATACGGTTGTGCAGGCCACCTGCGGCATAATGAGACGTATTCCGTCGGATGACGGCATGCACCACTTCGGCGCGACGATCCCAAAGCCCTCCGAAGGCTGGCTTAAATACGTCAACAGATTATACAAGAAAAATCCTGAAGGATAAGATATAAAAAAGTTTTAAGGAGACAGAGATGAAGATCACGGAAAAGATATTCGGGACACATTCGGACCGGGAGTTGAAGAGGATCTACCCCATAGTGGACAAGATCGAGGCAATGCGTCCCGAGATGCAGGCACTGAGCGATGAGGAACTCAGGGATAAGACAACTTACTTCAAGAAAAGGCTTGCAGACGGTGAGACATTGGATGATATCCTGCCGGAGGCTTTCGCTGTAGTGAGAGAGGCAGCAAAGAGAGTTTTGGGCATGGAACATTACAGGGTTCAGCTCATAGGTGGTATCGTGTTACATCAGGGGCGTATCGCAGAGATGCGTACCGGTGAAGGTAAGACGCTGGTTTCCACAACAGCAGCATATCTTAACGCTCTGGACGGCAAGGGTGTACACATAGTGACGGTCAATGACTACCTTGCCAAACGTGACGCGGAGTGGATGGGAGAGATTCATAAGTTTTTGGGACTGACCGTAGGCGTCGTGCTGGGCGGCATGGAAAATGACGAGAGACGGGCTGCTTACGCCTGCGATATCACATACGTCACCAACAACGAGCTTGGTTTCGATTACCTGAGAGACAACATGGTGATCTACAAGGAACAGCTTGTATTGAGGGGATTGCATTACGCTATCGTGGATGAGGTTGACTCGGTGCTCATAGATGAGGCCAGAACCCCCCTTATCATATCCGGAAGCTCCGGAAAATCCACAAGGCTCTATGAAGCCTGCGATATCCTGGCGCGTCAGATGAAGAGAGGCCAGGGCGACGGTGAGTACTCCAAGATCGATGCCATCATGGGTATTGAGCTGGAGGAGGACGGCGATTTCATAGTAAATGAAAAGGATAAGGTCGTAAACCTTACTGCAGACGGTGTCAGGAAAGTGGAGCAGTTCTTCAAGATAGAGAACCTTGCCGATCCGGAGAATGTAGAGATCCAGCATAACATCATACTGGCTCTCCGTGCCCACAACCTTATGGACAGGGACAAGGACTATGTTGTAAAAGACGACGAGGTTCTGATCGTCGATGAGTTTACCGGCCGTATCATGCCGGGACGCCGCTATTCAGATGGATTGCATCAGGCGATCGAGGCAAAGGAGCATGTGAAGGTAAAGCGTGAGTCCAAGACTCTGGCTACCATCACATTCCAGAACTTCTTCAATAAATTCGAAAAGAAGGCAGGTATGACCGGTACTGCCCAGACAGAGGAGCAGGAGTTCAGGGATATCTACGGAATGGACGTTGTGGTGATCCCCACCAACAAGCCTATTCAGCGTATAGATCATGAGGATGCCGTGTTTAAGACACAGGCAGAGAAATTCAAAGCGGTTGTGGATGAGGTTGAAGCCTCATACAAGAAAAAACAGCCTGTTCTGGTAGGTACCATCACCATAGACACCAGTGAGCTGGTGAGCAAGATGCTGAACAGAAGGGGGATCCCGCATCAGGTATTGAACGCTAAATTCCACGAAAAAGAGGCTGAGATCGTAGCACATGCCGGCGAGGCAGGCACTGTTACCATAGCTACCAACATGGCAGGCCGTGGTACCGATATCAAGCTGGACGAGGAAGCGCTTGCAGCGGGCGGTCTAAAGATCATAGGTACCGAGCGCCACGAGTCGCGCCGTATAGACAATCAGCTCAGAGGTCGTTCAGGCCGTCAGGGCGATGTGGGTGAATCAAAGTTTTATATTTCTCTGGAAGACAACCTGATGAGACTCTTCGGTTCCGAGCGCCTTATCAATGTTTTCAATTCTCTGGGCGTGCCCGAGGGTGAGGAGATCCAGCACAAGATGCTCTCCAAATCCATAGAGAATGCACAGAAGAAGATTGAGAGCAACAACTTCGGCATCAGAAAAAATCTTCTGGATTACGATCAGGTCATGAACGACCAGAGGGAGATCATATACGAGGAACGTCTCAAGGTTTTGAACGGAGAGTCCATGAGGGATTCTGTGTTCAAGATGATGAGCGATTTCGTTGACAGATGCGTAGATACATGCTTTTCCGATGAAGTTCCGCGTGATGACTGGGATGTGGCAGAGTTTAATTCGCTCTTGTTGCCTGTGATCCCCTTAGAGCCCATGACAGCGGAAAAGCTTGGCGAGTATAAGAACGCAAAAGCCGTAAAACAGGACATCAAGGAGATGGCCGGAAAGCTCTATGAGCAAAAGGAGGCCGAGTTCCCGGAGCCGGAGGCTATGCGTGAGGTTGAGCGCGTGCTGCTGTTAAAGACCATCGACCGTCACTGGATGAATCACATTGACGACATGGAGCAGCTGCGCCAGGGTATTGGTCTGCAGGCATACGGACAGAGAGATCCGCTGGTAGAGTATAAGCTTCAGGGCTTTGACATGTTTGACAGCATGACTGTCAGCATCACGGAAGAGACCATCAAGCTCCTGTTCCACGTGAGAGTTGAGCAGAAGGTAGAGAGAGAGCAGGTTGCAAAGCCTCTGGCTACCAACAGGGATGAGACTGCAGCCAACGCTCCCAAAAAGCGCGTTGAAAAGAAGGTATATCCCAACGATCCCTGTCCCTGCGGTTCAGGCAAGAAGTACAAGGCTTGCCATGGCAGAATGGAGTGATATATATGAAAAGACTTGGCAGATATCTGCTGTTATGCTGTGTCTCGGTTTTTTGCATGCTCCTGCCGGTGTCCTATGTTCATGCTGAGACTGTCTGCGGTTCAAAGGCTGCGGTACAGAAGGAGTTTTCCGAACAGCTTTCCGTAAAGGGAACTTCAGAGCTGGTGGTGACCACTGACTTTTCCATGAGCTCCGAAGCGCTGACGCAGGCATTTGATGAGGCGGCTCTGTCAAACGGCAAGATATATTACGAGAGAGTGACTCTGACGACATATACCCGCGGCGGAAGATACACGTACAAGATACCGGTGGATCCCGCTAACTTTGTGAAGATCTCCAAATACAACTCGGAGAAAAAACTGTATGTCGCATGCCTTAAAGCCCTTCATGACTGTGATTTTTCCAAGCGCTTCTACACCGGAGACGAGGGCTGCTACGACACCATGTTTTTGGTGCTGAAACAGCATCCGGAATACAATTATTCAATAAAGGCCACAAAGTATACTTCTCTGTCAGGGAAGATCTTCTGCGGATTCAATCCGTCGGATTCTTTTTCGAAATCCGGCATCAGTGCCATGATGAAGGAGACGGACAGGAAGGCGGATCGCATCATAGAGTCCGTTGTGACGAACGGCATGACGAGCTTTGAGAAGATCAGCGCTCTTCACGAATACGTTGTGGAGAACTGTGTTTTCGCAGAGAAACCGGGGGATACCGCCTACACGGCATACGGATGTCTCGTGGAAGGCAGCGCGGTTTGCCAGGGCTACACCGGAGCCATGAACCTTCTGCTGGGTAAATGCGGTATTTCATCCATAGGTGTGGCGGGTGTCATCATTGACGACGGTGAAAAACACGCCTGGAATTATGTAAAGTGCGGTGGGCTCAAATATCTTGATGCCACCTGGGATGATCCGATCCCGGACAGGGGCACCAACATACTGACAGAGTATCTGATGACGGATACCGGTAAGATGGAGCAGACCCACAGCTGGGAGAAAACGGATTATTCCGAGAAGTACATAAAGTACTCCAAAAAGTTTCTTAAGTCGGTATATTGAATTCGGTCGTTTATGATCTTCAGACCCTTTGGGAGGGAAACATGAAAAAGATAACAGTACTGGCGCTTGGTCATGCCGCACTTGGCACCACGATGCCTGAGCAAAAGCAGGCGGTTAAGCTTGCCGCAAAACATATAGCGGATCTGGTAGAGAAAGACAGGGCTGTGGTGGTCACACATTCCAACGGTCCCCAGATCGGTATGATACATACAGCCATGAATGAGTTCTCAAGACTTTATCCGGAATACACGGATACACCTATGTCTGTGTGCTCGGCCATGAGTCAGGGGTATATCGGATATGATATACAGAACGCGGTGAGAGAAGAGCTCCTCGACAGAGGTATTGTGAAGACTGTTGTCACGGTGCTGACACAGGTTGAGGTTGATCCCTATGATGATGCATTTTATGAGCCGAGCAAGAAGATAGGAAGGCTCTTAGATAAAACGGATGCTCTCATACAGGACCGAAAGGGCAATCATGTCACGGAGGTGGAAGGCGGTTACAGGAGGATCGTGGCTGCTCCGAAGCCTATGAAGATCATAGAGATAGACGCTATCAGGGCACTGCTGGCAGCGGATGCTGTGGTCATCGCCTGCGGCGGTGGCGGAATACCCGTGTTGGCCCAGGGACATGCGCTGACGGGGGCGTCTGCTGTCATAGAAAAAGATCTGTCTGCGGGTGTTTTGGCGGACAGCCTTGATGCCGAGGAGCTTATGATACTGACCGGAACGGACTATGTTTATGACGGATTCGGAACGGATCATGCAAAGGCACTGGATAAGATATCAACAGCAGAGTTAAAGAAGCTCGTGACGGAAGGTGGCTTTGAGAAGGGCACGATTCTGCCCAAGCTCGCTGCGGCTGACGAATTTATAGGTGATTCGGCGATCCGCCGTGTTATCATAGGAAACGGCGAGACCGGAACGGTCATCACAAAATAATAAGGCTATATTCAGTAAAAGGTGTTTTTTGGTATGAAAAGATTTTTAGCGTTAATGCTGGCAATGGTCGTGCTCGTCATGGCTATCCCCATGGAGGCGAAGGCGGCACTGGACGAACATCAGGGTGATTACGTTATAGTACTCGACCCGGGACATGGCGGACATGACAACGGTGCATCGGGAAACGGTATTGTAGAAAAAGACGTAAACCTTTCCATTGCGCTGTATCTGCGTGATTTCCTCACTCAGTATGATAACATCACGGTATATATGACCAGAACAGACGATACTTTTGTGGGGCTTACGGACAGGGTTGTATATGCGGATTCCGTGAATGCGGATTTCTTTATCTCAATCCACAATAATTCGGCGGCGTCTTCTACCGCAAAGGGATCCGAGGTCTATTATCCCAACGCAAATTATAAGAGTGAGTTGTCGGTGGTGGGCGGTGAGCTGGCACAGTCGATCCAGGACAAGCTGACTGCTTACGGAATGTACGACAGAGGCACAAAGGTCAGAACCGCGGATTCCATAGAGTATAAGGACGGATCGAAGGCTGATTATTACTCTGTCATCAGGGACAGCAAAAAATACGGTATCTGCGGCATTATAGTGGAGCATGCTTTCGTGTCGAATGCGGATGATGCGGCTGTACTGGGATCGGACAGCGGATTGAAGGCATTGGCAAAAGCTGATTCCGACGGTATCGTGGAGTATCTGGATTCCCAGGTGGATGAGGCTGCTATCCCGGTCATCACGGTATCTTCTTTTGAATCGGATACGATCACGGTGAGCTGGGATGCGATAGAGGGCGCCACAGGCTATGTGGTATACCGCTCCGAGAGCAAGAACGCAGGCTATGAAAAGCTGGGCACCACCAAAGATACATACATGGAAGATATAGTGACTTCCCATGGTAAAAAGTATTACTACAGGGTATGTTCTTTCAAAAAGATAGACGGTTATAAGATATACAGCCAGTATTCAAAGGCCAGATACGGATACACCCTCGGTAAGACCACCATCACCGGTATTAAGCAGAACGGTGAGGAAGGCTTCATGAAGATAAGCTGGGCTCCCGTGGAGGGCGCACAGTGGTACAATATCTATCGTGCACAGGACGATGGCGAGTTTGAGCTGTATGATGAATATGTCAACAAGACCTTCTACAAGGACAGGGGAGCAGAGCCCGGCGTATCATACAGATACAAGGTATCAGCGGGCTTTGATGTTAGAGGCGAGGACAACAGCGGTTCAAGATCTCCGGCGTACGACGCTACCTGTCTTTCAGCTCCCGAGATAAAAACACTCAGATACACATCCAAGAATAACGTCAAGCTGGCATGGTATCCGGTAGACGGTGCATCACGTTACGAGATCTATCGGGCAACATCGGATGTGGGGGATCTGGAACTTGTATATACGGCAGATCCCGAAGGCAAACAGTATTATATCGACAGAAATGTTGAGACCGGTGGCACATATTATTACACCATGAGGGCAATGCAGAATGAGACCGGCGATCATCCGGTGACCGGTTCCGGTGATTATACGGAAACTCAGATCATCAGCAGCGCAGAGTCGCCATTGCTCAGAAATGCAAAGGTATCGACATCCGGCGCCGTGGGAGTCAAGCTGAAATGGGAGACGGTACAGGGAGCGAGCGGTTACAGGATCTTACGCTCCGTATCCGAGAATAAGGGATATAAGGTGGTGGCTACAGTGCCTGCTTCGGAGGGCGCTACAGTCATGACATATACAGACTCCGGATCTGCTTCCGCAGGTGAGACCCTGTATTACAGGATCAAGACGTTCTACAATCTTTCAGATGGAACCGTTGCCCTGTCAGAGGCCAGCAATACTAAGGAAGTCACTATGGGCTATATGATCGCAGGTGATTCCAATACATCCATCGACCAGATGGTACGCTTCTATGAGAACAGCGGACGTACATACCCGGCTGAAACATACGATCTTTTCGGGGCTCCGACAATCGATGATTTCTGTGAGATCGTTTATGAGGAGGCTGAGGCCGAAGGCATTAGGGCGGAGGTGGTATTCGCCCAGGTATGTAAGGAGACCGGATATCTTCAGTTCGGAGGCGACGTAAGTCCGGAACAGTGCAATTTCGCAGGTATCGGTGCCGTTGGCGGAGGTGCGGCCGGAGAGACATTTGAGAGCGTCAGAAAGGGAATACGCGCACAGGTTCAGCATCTGAAAGCATATTCCACGGTTGAAGAGCTGAACGGCGAATGTGTGGATCCCCGCTTTGAATATGTAAAACGCGGAACATCTCCCTATGTGGAGTGGCTCGGAATACAGGAAAATCCCTATGGCGGCGGATGGGCCGCGGCTGAGGGCTACGGCATCAGCTTAAGGGATGATTACATGTATCCGATGTTGGGTTCATGACCCACGGAGGCAGCCTATGTTTTTCCATAAAAAGAAACCGCAGACCCTTTCCTATGATACGGAAAACAAAAGACCTGTTCTGAAATGCAGTATCTGCAACGGCGAGCAGGTGGCGGGATTTCAGGACATTCACACCAAGGCTTTTGAGGAGGATATGTTCGTGAGAAATGCCGCAGACCTCGAAGAGTTCCGTCAAAAGTACGGGATAACGGGTGAGATAGGCAAGATATATTGACTGATTCAATGTCCTGCAGACAGAAAACAGAGAGTTTTCCGGCTGCAGGATTTTTTGTGTGACAAAGAGCCAAATACAGATCTCAAAAAATTTTTTATTATATACCTTGACAAACGATATACCTCGTGATACGATACATACCATCAACGGATGTATAGCGCTATAAGTGGTATAATACGAAAGGAGGTATATTATGAAAGGAGGTAGAGCATGGACATACAGCTTAAACGCGGTCTCTTAGATGCGTGCGTGTTAGCAGCGATCAAGAATGAGGATTCATACGGTTACAAGATCATCAAAGATCTGAAGCCTTACGTGGAATTGTCGGAGTCAACGTTGTATACTATACTGAAAAAACTTGAGATGTCGGAGATGTTGACAGTGAAGAGCGTAGAGCTCAACGGAAGACTCAGAAAATACTATCATATCACACAAAAGGGGCTGTCCCGAATTGATGAATTCAGGGAAGATTTCAAGGAGATTCTTTCCATTTACCGGTACATAACCAGAGAGGAGGGCGAAAATGAATAAGGAGACATTTTTAAGAACACTCAGGAGTAAGCTTTCCTATCTCTCCCGCAGTGAGGTGGACGAGCGTCTGGCGTTTTACGAGGAGATGATCGACGACCGTATGGAGGAGGGGATGACCGAGGAGGAAGCGGTAGAGGCCGTGGGTTCCGTGGACAGGATAGCAGAGCAGATCATGACAGAAACTCCTCTCACAAAACTTGTTGCGGGAAGGGTGAAACCCGAGAGAAATCTCCGGGCGTGGGAGATAGTTCTTTTGATCGTGGGAGCGCCGTTGTGGATCCCGCTGCTGATAGCTTTTGCATCGGTGCTGTTCTCGCTTTATATTACTATCTGGTGCATCCTGATCAGTGTATATGCGATAAACATAGTATTTGCTCTGGGAGCTGTCATCGCGGTGCCGTGTTCGATCTATTTTATGTGTACCGGAAATGTAATGCCGGGCGTATTCCTGCTGGGAGGAGCGTTCCTGTTAGCCGGTCTTACGATATTGATGTTCTATCTGAACGTCCTGATCTCAAAAGGAATAGTATGGCTGTCCGAGAAGCTGGTCCTGTGGATCAAATCTTTATTTGTCAGAAAAGACAAGGACAGATCATGAAAACTGCAGACCCCAAAAGGAGGAAACGAAAAAATGAAGACTCGTAATATTTTGCTCATAACAGCAGCGGCGCTTATATTAGTAGGTGTTATAATGTGTGTTATAGCTTTTGTGTCAAATGGCTCTGATTTCAGAAACATGAACACCAGGGAGATGGTTACCCAAAGCTATGATGTGGAGGAAGATTTTACCGATATCAACATAAATGTGGATACAGCAAATGTGGTATTCGAGAAGTCTGCCGACGGCAAGTGCCGTGTTGTTTGCAGAGAATATGCAGACCAGCCTCATGAGGTTAAGGTTGATTTCGATGTTCTGAATATCAGTGTAAAAAAACAGAAAAATACGTTTTTTTACGTCGGATTTGACATGGAATCTCCGGAGATAAAGGTCTATCTCACCAAAGACACATTCGATAAGCTCAATATCAGCACGGACACAGGTGATGTAAAGATCGCGGATATGAACTTCGGCATTACAGAGCTTACTTCAGATACTGGGGATCTGCGTCTTTCAAGCGTAAATACAGCTGATATTATGGTACATTCCGACACGGGTTATGTGGATCTGAAAGACGTGACCTCTGCAAATTCCCAATTCACGACTAACACAGGTGATATCAGTCTGACGAATATGAACGCATCAGACAATCTCGATGTAAAGACAGATAGCGGTGAGGTGAGTTTTGAGAATGTGAAGACCGAAAAGGATCTTGATATAAAGTCAGGTACAGGAGATGTTGAATTAGGCGGATGTGATGCGGTGGATATCCGTATCAAGACAGACACGGGTGATGTGAAGGGGAGCCTTTTATCAGGAAAGGAATTTACCACCAAAACAGATACCGGAGACGTCAATGTTCCGGAGTCTTCAAACGGCGGCATATGCGAGATAGTCACAGATACAGGTGACATCCATATAAGGATTCAGGATTAATGCACAATAGATTTACCGGCTGTGAACACACATTACAGTCGTTCTGCAGACATTCAACAGACTTCACAACGACGGCTGAATGATGTATAATCAGGTCATAAACATTGCGTTAAGAACGTGTTACAGATTTTTTACGAGGATAAATGAATAAATGACGTTATTTTATCTGAGCTTATTTGCTTTGTCGTTATTATGCTCAATAGCTTACAATTATATATGGCACAAAGGTTTTGACGTGAACCTTACCGTGATCTTTACGCTGATCCCTATTGCAAACATCGGTTATATCATGTATTACGGAGCCGAGAACTTGCAGGAGATACTGTTGAGTCAGAAGGTTATATACCTGGGAGGGTGTTTCCTGATCTATTTTATGCTGATGTGTATTCTGAACCTGTGTCAGATCGCAGTCGGAAGGTGGATCCGGATCACATTGTTTTCCATATGTGTCACGATGTACATTACCGTATTGCTCATAGGTTATTCAGATCTGTATTATACCAGAGTATCATTTGAATATGTGAATGGGATTCCTACGTTGATCAGGGAGTACGGATGGATGCACACTGTATTCAGGGTGGTAGTGATCGCTTTCTTCATAGCCGGTATGACGGCTATCGTGTACTCTTGGCTCAAAAAACGTCAGGTCCCCAGGAGTATCCTCACTCTTCTGTTCATACCTGAGGTGGTCTGCATGGTGTGCTATTTTTCAGTCAAGATCAAAGGTTACGAGATTGAGCTCGTTCCTGTGGGATATGTGCTGGCACAGATCACATACATCATAATAGCAAACCGTATAAGCCTGTATGACGTGGGAGAGACGGCTATAGATTCCATGGTGAGAGATCAGTCCATAGGGTATATTTCCATCGATTTGGATTACAGATATTTAGGCAGCAATGAATCTGCGCAGAAGATCATTCCCGAATTGAGACAGCTGGCTGTTGACGGAGTGTTCGGATACAGACCGGCGGAGAGGAAGATCAGACATTTTCTGGAAAACTTCAAGAAAGATCCCGGGGAAAATGCTTTTGTCTATACCCTGCACAGTGATCCCGACGATCCGGAGGAGGAGCATATCTTTAATGTGAATGTCAGCGATATACTGATAAGAAACCGTAAAAGGGGATATATCGTCACATTTAAGGATGACACTGCCAACAAAAAATACATTCGTCTCCTGGACAGCTATAACGAGAAGCTGCAGACTGAGGTGGATATTAAGACAAAGAGCATCGTGGAGATGCATGACAATCTGATCTTAAGTCTTGCGATGATGGTCGAGAGTCGTGACAACTCCACAGGTGGACATATCAGGCGTACCAGCGAGGGAGTCCACATTCTGATCGACGAGATCAAGAAGGAAGGTAAACTCGACCTGTCCGAAGAATTCTGCGAGGATGTCATAAAGGCAGCACCTATGCATGATCTTGGTAAGATTGCCGTAGATGATGCTGTGCTCAGAAAACCCGGCAGATTCACGGACGAGGAATACGACAAGATGAAACAGCATGCCGCTGAAGGGGCCCGCGTCATCCATGAGATTCTGCAGAATACGGATGACGAATCCTTCAAGTCCATTGCGGAAAATGTCGCTCATTATCACCATGAGAGGTGGGACGGTTCCGGATATCCGGAGAAGCTTTCCGGTGAGGATATTCCTTTTGAAGCCAGGATAATGGCCATAGCAGATGTTTATGATGCCTTAGTCAGCAAGCGTGTTTACAAGGAAGCCTTCGATTTTGAAAAAGCCAACGCCATTATAATGGATGGAATGGGCACCCAGTTTGATCCCGGATTAAAGACAGTTTATGAGAATGCAAGACCGCGGCTCGAAGAGTACTATCGCGGTGCGTGAAGGTGTTGAAAAAATCGCAGGATTGTGATATTGTGTGTGGGACGAGAAAACTGTGAACAGCCATAAGGGATCCGGGCAGAGGTCATACCTTATGACAGTGGCTGAAAAGGAGGCTTATAATGAAAAACATGTTTTTTAAGAGAGTACTGGCTCTGGCATTGACTGCGGCACTCATAATTCCTGCAGTGCCTGCAAATGCTGCGTCGCGGAGTGCAAAGGCTGAGAAAAAGCTGACAGCAAAGGCTGAGAAGCTTGCGGTAGCAGATGCGCTGAGCGGCTCGGCAATACCGATATATTACGGCCTTGTGGATATCAATGGCGATAAGGTCGCGGAGATGATCACCGCGCAGGGAGCCAATACCAACACTATTACGATATATGGCTACAGCAGTAAGGTTATAAAGCTTGGAAAGGCAAAAAATGTTTATGACATCCGGCTGGATAAAGCCGCAAGTAAGATCATAGTCATAAGCGGCAATGAGGAGACCGGCAAGGGAGCATTCACCGAGTATGTTTTGAACAAAAAGGGTACTAAACTTACCCAAAAGGATAAATACACATACAGCGCCAAAAAAAGTGCCGACAAAAAGAACGGAAAGAAGATCTCTGCAGATGAGATGGATAAGTATGTCGAGAGTGTATATGATCTGGATTCGGTGTTGGTGACCGATATGTCGGATCTGGCAGCCGGCTACTATGACAATAACGTCTATGCAAACGGATTGACCGGTGCGCTGAGGGCATTGGGCTACGAATCATTTGAGGCAAAGCTTTACAGCGTAACAAACACGGACGGAAAAGAAGAACTCAAGGAAGTAAAGAAGGCTTCAGTCGTAGCTGAACAGACGATAGAAGATCCCGCTTTCGGAAAGTTTGATCTTTCGGACATGAGGACATTGCCGACAGAAAGGTTTTTGAGCTACTCATATTCTGAGGATGAGACAAGTGAGGATTACAATTACGAGTATTACACAACCACTCTTCCGTTGGATACGGCAGAGACCATATTGCCGGGTTATGTATTGCCGGAAAACGCAGATGAGATAGTGGGAAGATACACCATAAATGACCGCTGCTGGTTGGTTAAAGCAGAATTCATGTGCTCTGTGGGAGGAACTCCGGTTCCCTTCGCGGTATATACATTTGATCTCACAAGTACAGCAGAATAAATCATTTACAGGGTTGTTGCCAAAGGGCAGCAACCTTTTTTGCATTGTTAACTATTCATAGCTGATTTAAGTTGTATTCCGGCATGAACACATACATGTGATCGTGCCTCGCTTATAGTGTGTGAATAACAACAGTTGATTGTTGAAAACAAGACCGGTTTAGGCTATGATACGTATAGCGACACACATCAGCGATATCAGATCGTTAGGAGGATGACATGAATCAGAACAAAATAATGAAATATGGATTGTTTTGCACCTGCGCCGCATTAACG
>JAEEGL016739099.1_pt1 | contig 32375 bp, 17 predicted proteins | sample 9134231 | NCBI WGS metagenome assembly JAEEGL01 (sample SAMN16246548, study PRJNA631951) | gut metagenome | biome: gut microbiome; feature: rumen; material: fiber-attached | host: Bos | place: Iran: Karaj | collected 2018-10 | reverse complement strand
TCTCGCGACAAGCCAGCGGGTCTCCGCGCGGGAAAGGCCGGAAAGGACCTCGCCGCGCCGGGGAATCCGGAAACAGATGCTCATCGCGGAAAAGCTCTTGGGATAGGGGCGGACGGTGTGCAGCACACTGGGCTGTAGCACCATGACCGACTCCGCGGGAAAGGGAAGCGCATGGTCGCCGAAGTCGATTGACACGCCGCGACCGCGTCGGCAGTAGATGATTTCCACCATGCCCGGATGGACGTGGCAGAATGCGCCGGGGTCCACTCGCGACAAGTGGGATTCGACCAGAAGTGGGATGAACGGAAGTCCGTCGTCCGCGAGATTGGCGACGGATGCCTCGTCCGCGACGGCTTGATCCGACATGACCTGTGCGGCTTCATGGCCGGTGTCGTTCCGGTCAGAAGGAACGTTGGCGGAGGGCTGCCGGAGATTGGATTTGCCGGACATGGCGCGCTCGGTTCGATTGCCGGGTCTGCACTACTCTCTCCATGGCTCGGCTGCGCAATCGACGAGCCTGCGCGTCTCCCTGTCGAAGGAGAGGCCGACGAGCCAGATGGGCTTGCCGGAGGCGACGTAGGGATCGGCGTAGCCCCTGGCGCGAATCTGCGCGAAGGCGCGGTCCACCGGTGCCCCGACCTTCAGCTCGAAGACGCACGTCAACGCCGGGTGATCGGCCACCACGTCGGCGCGGCCGTCCGACTGCACCGACTCCATGCGGAAGTCGAAGCCGCAGCTGGCCAGCAGGAATGACAGGCAGCGCCCGTAGGAGTTCTCGTGGACGCTCGTTTCCGTCGAGCCATACGCCATCGCGGCGTACAGGGACTTCAGCCCCAAAAACACTTCGGGCCACTTGGCGTTGAGCAGCTTCTTCCCGATGGACGCCGCCCAGGCAACCGTCTGGTTCGCGGCGACCCCGGTCATGAGTGTGCAGAGATCGCGCCTGACTTCCTCGTCGGGAACGCCAAGGTCGTAGCTGTCCGTAAGCGGCTTGTACGCCTTTATCGTGAGGTAGCCGGCCTGGTAGAGCATCGCCACGGGCGTCAAGTTGTGAAGGTCGGCGACATCGAACTCCGCCGAGTCCACGTCCTCCATCCGGACGGGATCGATCCGCAGGACATCCTCGCGCTTGAGGTAGTTCATCAGCATCGAGGGTCGGCCCGTCGTCGCCCATGTGGCGGAAAAGCCGGAGGGCGACTTTTCGTCCAGCGTGTAGGCGACGGAAATGGGGTTGTACACCGTGGTCTCGTCGTGTTTCGCGAAGCGGAAGCCGTTGTACCAGCGCTTCATTTCGGCTCGATACTCGTCGTAGGGCTTCCCCATCCTCGCGGCGTGCTCGCGCAGTAGCTCTTCGAAGTTTGCCGTCAGCTCCTCCTCCGTGTAGCCGAACATCGCGGAGACGTCGTCCTGCTGCGAAATGTCGACGATGTTGCTGAGCGCGGAGAATACGGAAAGTTTCGTGAACTTCGAAATGCCGGTCATCAGGAGGAAGCGGATGCAGCCGGTGCGGTCCTTCATCTGCGCGTAGAGGGAGGACATCCGCGCCCGGATGGCCTCGGCCCTAGGGATGTCGTCCAGCGCGTGGCCCACCGGCGCGTCGTATTCGTCGATGAGAATCACGACGCCCTCGCCCTTGTGCACCGGATCCTTCGCGTGGTCATCGCAGGATTTTGCGTAAAGTTGCTCAATGGCGTAGGCGAAGTTGTTGGAATACGGGATGGAATCGTCGTATGTGTACCCCGCCGTCTGGAGGCGGCCTTTCACGTAGGGAACGAAACTCGCCTCGAACGTCTCGACGCTTTCCGTGCGAAGCTCGTTGAAGCGGAAGTGGATGACCGGATGCGTCTGCCACGTCCAGTCGGACTTGTCGATGGCGAGGCCTCGGAAGAGGTCGCGGCGGCCCTCAAAAAGGGCCTTCAGCGCGGAGATGGTGAGTGACTTTCCGAACCGGCGCGGACGGGAGATGAAAAGGACTTTGTTCCTCTTGTCGGAAATCAGCCTGTGCATATACGCCGTCTTGTCGACGTAGATGCTCTCGCTCTCGATGAGATCCTGAAAGTCGCTAGTGCAGGTGTTGATCTTCTTCACAGTGTCGCTCCTTGCATTGACGGCATCCACCATACCACATTACCGCGCAGTTCGCCACAAGAATGCGGTGCGGCGGTTGCGAGGCAAGTTGCAAAATAAAACGGCGAATTGCAAGAGAAATGACGCGGGGGCTAGGCGGATCCCGACCACGACATCATTCTGCGCGGGAAGCGCGCTGGCCGGTAGGGCACTGCCAATCGGTCGCCGATGTTCCCCACCGAAGCTCGGCGTTTGAAAGGGCGAGGGAGTCCACCGCGTCGGGGGCGCGAACGCCCAGGCGGAGCGCGGTCGGTCGTTTCGGCGCGCCGAGGGCGAGATCGACCACAAGCGCCCCGGTGTCGTCCCAGCCAAGCGCCGTCGCCGAGCGCAGGGGGGCGCCATCGACGGTGAACTCCGGAAGATGCACGGTAGCGGGGTCGCCGGCATTCGTTTCGCGGGAGAAATGCCACGAGCCAGAAACCCGCAACCGCAACGTGCAGTTCTGTCCCTGAAGCGGGATGAACGGGAGGTCGGCGTAGAGGAAGCCCTCGCGGTTGGTCTGGAGGGGGTCAAACGGGACGGCTTCGCGGCACAGGCGAACCGGTCCGAACGCCGCATGGGAAAAGTCTGCGACGAGAGATTCCGGAAGCGTTGCGGGCGGACCGACCTCGGCGGGCAGGGACTCTGCCGCATCGGCGTTACCGAACGCGCGCAGAATCGCGGCGGCACGGGCGGCATCGGACGTGAAGACGACGAGCGTGTGGAAGGTCTGGTCGTCGCCCAGCAGGCGGACGCGGGCCGAACCGACGGGCGAGAACGGACTCTTGAGCGACGCAGTTGAGAGGAAGAGCTTGGCGCCGCCGGCGGGGACTTCCTGGACGAGCGGGGCGAAACCGCGGTTCCATGCGACTTTGACGGATGCGTTGCGGGAGAAGTTGAGGGCGACGCCGTAGAAGCGGTTCGCATAGGATCCGCCGCCTGCTGGCGGGAAGAACGTGACCTCCGTGCGGCGACCGGTCGCCTTCAGCGCCTCAATGGGTCCAAGACGCCCCTGGCCCGCGGCCACGTGCATGCCACCCGTGCCATAGTGCATCGCGCGGATGAAGAGCGGTGCGAGCGCGGGAGGTTCGACCGATGGGGTTCCGGGACGTCCGCGGCCGAGGAGATCGACCTCTACCTGAGCAAAGAGGGGTTTCGGGCCATCGGCTAGATGCCAGGACCGAAGCGGGAGGAGGTCGGAGAGGATGCGGTCGCGGTTGTCGCGGCAGGAGGGGTAGAGATCGCCGGTCTTCGGGTCGCGGCAGCCGCGACCCGGGAAGTTCGGGGCACGGAGGAGGAAGTTGCAGCCCAACGACTCCCATTCATCGGGAGAGACAAATTCAATCTTGGAGCAACCTGCGTTCTCCTCGGTACTCCGCTCCATGTCAACATGAAGCCCGGCGTAGTTCTCGACAAGAAACTTGCCCAGCTCGGGGCCGCAAAGGTCAAGCCAGCGATCCACCTCCGTGCGCATCTCACGCGTGGCGAAGGCGCTCGACATGAAGACGCCATCCTGGACAGTCCGCCCGACGAAGAGCAGCGGTATCAGTATGCACGGTATGCGCCAAAGCCAGTCGCGGTACCGATGCGGCGCAGCGGGATTCCCCGTTCGCGACAGAGCGGCCTCCAGCGGGAGAACGGTTGTCAGGGCGATGAACGGCAGCGCCGGCAGCAGCTCCTGGTTTCGGAACCACGGGAACAGAATCAGCGCGTAGACGGGATAGGCCAGCCCGAACAGAGGCAGGGCGGACCAAAGCGGGCGGAAACGTCGACGGAACCAGAGCGCCGAGGCGCCCAACGTCCAGAACAGCCATGGCAGGCCGAATTTGGACAGCTCGTCCCAGAGGCTTCGCGCCTTGAGAACCAGACGCGCATGCGGGCGGCCGTAGCTTTCCCCTAGAAGCCGCCGCACTTCGCCGTAGGAGCTTCCCCGGATACGGGCGAGCTGGCGTGCGAAAAGCCCCGGATTCATCCAGAGCTTTGGCGTGGCAAGGGCGAAGCCGAGACAGACCGCCGCCAGCGCCGCCGCCGCGAAGAGAAGCGCCACCCAAGGCGAACGACCCTTCCGCCGGGCGACAAGAAAGGCATTGACGGGAAGCAGCCCGGTAAAAAGCAGCAGGGAGAATTTCGACGCGATGGCGAAGCCCGCGCAGAGGGCGGCCGCCGCCAGTAGCGGAAAGGACTCCTTTCGAACCGCGCGGGACAAAAGCCAGAGCGCCAGCGTCGTCGCGAAGATCATCGCCCCTTCCGTCTCCGCGTAGTGCGCGTGCTCGACCACGAACGGATGGGCGGCGAACAACATCGCCGCCAAAGCGGAGACCGAAACGCGCCTCGTCATTTCAAGCCCGATCAGGAGCACGAACACGGCCGCGAACGAGACCAGTGCCGCATTCCAGTATCGAACCCTCAGCAACGTGGTTGTCTTTGACCGGAGGACGAGGGGCGGGGTCTCTTCAGCGCCATCACGGGGGTAGGCATCGCCGCCCTGCCGTTCCCAGCCGACTTCACGAAGGACGGCGCGATCGTGCAACCGATCAAACGCCTGAAAAATGCCCGAAATACGGAAGAGTCCCTCCGGGTAGACGCGGGACTGAATATACGGCGCTGTCCGCGTGGTCTTCACCCATTTGGCAATCTGGTATTCGTCAGGGTGGAGAAGCTCCCACCGGATACCACGCAGGTAAAGCAGATAGGAAAACGCGAAAACGGCCAAGGCGGCCAGCAGTATCCGGCGGTGCTTCATACAACCGCTAGTAGACGATGAACGAGGTTCCGGCGCTGGGCGGGTTGACGTGGATCGTCCCGTTGTGGGCCGTATAGGTCCCTCGCGGTTGCTTCACGCCGTTGAGCACATACTTTTCAACTGTGACCTCGGCGCCGTTGAGGTCGAGGGCGGCTCCGTCCGCCACGGAAATCTTCTTGAATTCCGTGCCCGCCACGTTTGAGAGGGTGAGAGAGCCCTCTTCGACGATGTAGCCGCCGGCGAGATCGACGGCGCCTGAAACCGTCAGCGGCTTGCTGCCCGTCTTCGTCAGCGAGCCGACGCCGGACATGTCATGCTTGATCTCCTCGTTGTCGAGGACAATGGCGTTGTAGATGGCTCCGCCCTCGAGCACATTGATTGCGAGGTGGGAATTGGCGGGAATCATGTTGCCGTCCGCATAGGAATAGGTGGAGCATTCCAGCGTTCCGCCGTTCCAGTTGAACACGGCGTTGGGCGAGCCAAGGACTTTGATCTGCCGGGTCGTGAGCTTGCCTCCGTTGAGATTCAGAACCGCCGAATTGCCGTTGGCGGTGTCCAGACCGAACTGAATCGTGGAGTCTACCAAGGCCAAGCCGCCGTCGATGGTCATCTCGCCGTCGCCCAACCTGCCGAGATAGACGTAATGCGCCGCCGTAAGAGTGCTGTTTCCGGCGACTGTGACCTTGCCCGTAGACGAGGCATAGTATCCGATTGTCATGTCGTATACGCCAGTAAGGGTCGACGAACCGTCCATTGAAAGCTCGGCGTATGCACCGCTTCCATACGTGAGGTACAGGTTCTTGTCGGACATGTCCATCGTCGCATTGTCGGTCATGGAAACAACCGACTTACTGGCGGCAGTCATGCCGAGCTTGACAACTTGGCGGCTGACAAAGGTTCCGTTGTCGCTGATGTCGATGCGCGACCTGGAGCCGCTGGACCGGATGGACGTCTGGACCTCGCCTGCCGTGTTCGAGACCACGCCGCTTCCGGAGATGTTGAGGACGTCCCACTTGCCATTCGACTTGCTATCGTAGTAGTCGCCCATGCGCAATGTGCCCACGACAAGGCTTCCGCCTGCGACGTTGACGATGTTGCTGTAGGCGGAGCGGTATCCGCCGACGTAGAGGATGTTGGTGACGTTGAGCGTGCCGCCCGTCATGTCCAGGCGCCCGCCGTGGTCATTGGCTGTGCTGGTCGTCTTGCCTCCGTCGTTCGACCCCCAGCCGACGTACATCGTCTGCACCGAGGCGGTGTCCTCGGAAAGCAGGGCGGTCTTGTCGTTTCCACGGTTCAGGACGAGAACGTCGTCCGGCTCGAACACGCCGTCGTCAAGCGCGGGATCCCAGGCGTCCGCCCGGAAGAACGATTCGCTTGCGCCGCTGGGACCCACCCAGTGGTGCGGCACAAGCGGTTCCCAAAGCGCGTAGACGATTCCGTCCGCCTCGTTCGCCGTGTCCCAGCCGGTGAACACGTAGCCTGTGCGGGTCGGAGCGGACATCGGAAGGATGTGGGTTCCCGCGGGAAGACGGTGCATCGCGTTTGTCGTGGTTGCGCCGGAGTATGGAATGTATGCAACCGTGCGGACGTTGTTCGCCGCCTCGTAGGCGTTGACGCGCGCAAGCACCTCGGCGGGCGTCTCGCCGGAAAGCGCCTGCGTGATGTTGGCGATTTCCGTCGCCGTCACGCCGCACATCTCAAGGTAGGCACGGGCGCGTGCCGCGACGGAGACGCCGTATTCGGCGTCTTTGTTCCTGTAGACGTACTTGTTGCCGTTGCAGTCGCCGCGCAGCATGTAGCGGATGAACTTTTCCGGGACACTGGGTGTGCGCGAACTGCCGATGTTGGCGAAGTTGCTCATGAGGTAGTCGCGGTAGAGGACTTCCTCCTCCACGCCCATGAGGCCGAGAAGGAGAAGTCCGGTGGTGCCGGTGCGGTCCGTGCCGATCGCGCAGTGGAAGTACGCGGGAAGCGCGCCGGGCGTCCCAAGCTTCGAGAACATGCGACGGATCTGGTTGGTGACGTTGCCGTTGTCGTCGGAGTCGATCTGCGTCCCGTTGGCGCTGACGATGGGGAACTGGAAGTAGTCCGCATCTACCGCGGCCCACGACTTCGAGACGCCCTGGTAGGCCGCGGCGATCTCGCTCGTCGCGCGAAGATCGATTTCAGTCTTCAGGCCCGCGAGCGCGCTCGCGGCCTTTTGCGCGGCAGTCGCGTTCACGAAGGCGTCGAGCGTCGCGCCGCGGAAAATCACGCCCTGGTTCATCTTCGCCGTGCCGTCCACGCTCACAAGCGGCCACGAGCCGACGTCGCGAACGTTCTTGATAAAGGAGCCGTTCGGGGCGACGACCTGCATCGTGCGAGGCGGCAGGTTCTCGGTCGTGAACGAGTAAGAGACTCCGTTGACGGTGTCATTGTACGTCTTGCCGGTCTCGAGATTCGAGTAGCGCTTGAGTGCCCCGTTGACGGACATGATGATTGTGAGCGGCTGCTCGAGGGAATTCGTGCCGGCCGCGCCGTACTTCGAGATGTAGTTGCTGATGTAGTCGGGATCCTTGAGCCAGCTTTCCAACGGCTCGCCGTGGATGACGATTTCACCGAGGTCGCCGCCGGCGGAGGCGTCGGTAATCTCCCCGACGTTCAGTCCGTAGGCAATGCCGCCCACTGTCGCCGAGCCTCCGTAGACGAAGATGTTCTCTTCCGCGAATGGGGTGGCGCCGGAAAGCGTGAGCGTGCCGGCGCCCTTCTTGATGAGCGGCGCGGAGGTGACGCCGTCGGCCAGCACGATGTCATGCTTGATCGTCACGTTGTATCCGGCCGTGTCGATGACCATTCCGCCCGCCTGGACTTCGCAGGTGACGTTGGCGTTCGCGTCGATGAAGTCCGTCGCCGCCTTGATGGGCTTGAGCGTGCCGCCGTTGAAGACGACCTTGCTGCCGGGCTGGGCGTAATCAAGGCGCAGCTTCCTGACCGCGAGCGTACCGCCGTTGAGCGTGAGCGTGCCAACGTCGTGCCCGGTCTTCTGGTGCCCGAGGTTCAGGTAGCCTCCGTCCGAGTTCACCATCGTGAACGTTCCGCCGTTCATCGTGAGCGACGCCGGACCCGTGTCGCCGATGTAGAAATAGGCGGCGTTGCAGGTCAGGTCGCCCCCGTTAACGACCATTTCGGCGTATGAGCCCTCGCCAATCGCGTTGCCCAGTGCCGAATGGTCCGTAGCCGTCCACGAAACCGTTCCCCCGTCGATCACGAGCCGCGCCACGGCGTGGTCGATGTAGTTCGTCTGCTTGTTGGCGTTGCCGCCGCCGTGGACGCCCTTTGCTGTCCACGAGCCGCTCTTGACGTTGACGAGTGCGGTGACGTTCGACACATAGCCGATGCTGACAAATCCGCCATTGACGAGATTTCCGCCGTCCACGACGACCGTGGCAACCGTGTTCGTCGTGCCGCCGACCGTCATGGAATCGGTACCACTCGTGCTGGTCGTCGTGAACGTGCCGCCCTTGAGCGTCAGCTTGCCGTCGGCATTGCCGTTAGCGCCGACGTACGCCTTGTAGCTTATGAAATTGCCGCCGTTGAGCAGAAGGTCGGCCGTACCCCCGCTCTCGTATCCGATTCGCGCGTATTTGAAATTATACGTTCCGCTGTCGATCTGGAGATTCGCCGGAGAGCAGGCGCCTGAAATGGCCACGCCGACATAAAGATAATTGTTCGTCGCGGACAGGCCGTACAAAGGATCGGTCGCGCTCCACACGAAGTAGTCGCTGGATCTTGTGCCGACATAGACCTTGTCCGGGGATGTTCCTGCCTCGTCGAACACGGTGTTTCCGTTCTGTATCTTGTAGAAGTATGTCGTACCGGTAGAACCATCGCCGGGCTTGGTCGCCCCGCCAGCTCCATTTCTCGCGTCCGACCAGTTCGCCGTGTTGGAGAAGAGCGCATCACCATCGGTTGCGCCAACCCAGTAACGTCCCGCGAAGGCGTTTGCCGTCACAAGCGCGGCGACCAGCGCAGATAGACGGCATGCGTTTCGATGAAACGCAGCGAAAGAAACGGAGGTTGTCATCTTCATTTGCAATTCCTTTACTGCCTCTTTAAAGGGTTGGAAACGAATTTTACTTAACCGAACCTAATCCCGTCAAGTTCCCTTCTTGACAGGTTTGGCAAAACTATGTTCTATCCCTACGACCGCGGGTGGAACTGCCGGTGGATCGCCAGAAGGCGGTCGGAATCCACGTGCGTGTAGATCTGGGTCGTCTGGATGTTGGCGTGACCGAGCATCTCCTGGATGGACCGGATGTCGGCGCCATGGGCGAGTAGATGCGTCGCGAAGGAGTGCCGAAGGGTATGCGGCGAGACTTCGCCTTCGATGCCGGCTTCGCGGATGTGGCGCACGACGATGCGCCAGACGGTCATGCGCGTAAGGGGGCGCCCCGAATGCGAAAGGAAGACCGCGTCGGTGGCCGGCGCCCCCGCCGCGAGCTGTGGTCGCGAGGTCGCCAGGTAGTTGCGCAACGCCTCGACGGCGCGTGAGCCGATGGGGACGACCCTGACCTTTCTCCCCTTGCCGAGGATGCGGACGAAGGCCTCGTCGAGATGCAAGTCGGGAAGCGGAAGTGCCACGAGTTCGGATTCGCGCATGCCGGAGGCGTAGAGAAGCTCCAGCAGGGCCCTGTCGCGAAGCCCGAGCGCGGTCGAGGCGTCAGGCTGGGCGAGGAGGAGCTCCACCTCGTCGGCGGAGAGCGTCACGGGCAGACGCTGCCACAGGTCTGGAGCGTCCAGGTCGGCGGTGGGGTCTTCCGGGACGATTTGCTCGTTGCAGAGGCACCGGAAGAAGGCCCGGAGCGCGGCAACGCGGCGCGCGAGGGTGGTCGCGGAACGGCCGGAGGCCTTTTCGGAGGCGAGGTAGTCAAAGATGAGAGCGCGCGTGACATGGCGCGGACGGACGACGCCTTCGGAGGCGGCGAAGGCGGCGAAGCGGGCGAGGTCGCGTCCGTAGGAGGCTCTCGTCGCGGGGCTGAGCCCCTGCTCGAAGACAATGACGTCGAGGAAGCGCTGGATGGAGCTCTGCATGGGGCGCTAGTGTCTCGTCCGAAAAATGCGTGGCAATATCCGCTGGACAGGTTTCGTCAGGCGAGGCGTTGACAAAAGGCGTAGTGTCCCTACGGTGATTGGCAACAACGACGCATGGCGGAAGTTGGGCAAGGCTTGTGTCATGGAGTTTGAGGACGAGACACTAGGCTCGCTGGCGGAAGACGAACAGCTTCTGGACGGCGAAGCTGACGATGAAGAGTAGCAGGTCGGCGGCCATCTTGAGGAGTTCGACGAGACGCACGCCAGGCCAGACCTTGGTGGCGCAGTGGGTGAGACCCCAGGAGGCGAGGAGCAGCGGGACGGCTAGCAGAAGGTAGCGGGGAAAGGAGCCGCGGGCGGAAGTGGCGTCGCAGCGGAAGACGAAGTGGCGGTTGGCGAGGTAGTTGAAGACGAGGGACAGAACCCGGGCGCAGATGACGGAGACCAGCAGGCGGTTGGGAAAGCCTTCGCGGAAGACAAGGCGGAAGAAGGCGGAAAAGGCGCTCTGGTCAACGACCCAGGAGAGAATGGAGACCGCGACAAAGAGAGCGAAGGTGCGAATCCGAGGGGCTGAGAGAACGATGGATGTGATGCGGACGGTGTCTTGGAAGGGGCGAAAGTGGGAGGAGCGGTTGCCGTCGATGTAGATGGTGCGGATGGGAACCTCGACGAGAGGTCGGCGACCGATGGCGAGAAGCATGCGGGTTTCGAAGTCGAAGCGTTCGCCGGGAACGTCGAGCAGTTCGCGCATGAAGGCGGTGGGGATGGCGCGCAGGCCGGTCTGGGTGTCGGAGAAGGGGCGTCCTGTGGCGAGGAAGAAGGGAATGCGGACGGAGATGTTCCCGAATCGGCTGCGGAAGGGAACGCCGCGGCCGGTGAAAGTGCGGCAGCCGAGAACCAGGGCGTCGGGAGAGGCGCGGAGGGCGTCCATGCAGCGGAGAACGTCGGGGGCGGAATGCTGGCCGTCGGCGTCGGCGGTGACGCAGCCGACGAGATCTAGGCAGGATCTCAAAAGGTGGCTGAAAGCGGTCTTGAGGGCACGTCCCTTGCCGCGGTTGACCTCATGGCGGAGGACGGTGGTGCCGGCGACAGTGCGGGCGCACTCGTCGAAGAGAGGCTGGCAGTCGGGACGGGAACCGTCATCGACGACGACGATGGGGACGTCCGTGAGGACGCGCAGCTCGCGGCAGTAGGCCGGAAGCTTCTCATCGGGGTTGAGCGCTGGGATGACGATGGGGATCATAGACCGGAGCGCGGGAGAGCGGGTTACGCGGTGGTGGCGGGTTGGATTCCGTAGGAGGCGAGCTCTTTGGCAAGGAAGGCCTCCAGAGGAGGGGAGACTTTCCACTCGTCACGAAGGGCGAGGTAGTCGGCAATGGCTTCGGCGGCGCCGGGACGAACGCCCTTCACGGCGCGAAGCAGAAGGTTGCGCCCCGTGGCTTCTGGCTCGACAAACTCGACGACCCGAACGCGGTAGCCTAGAATCCGGAGGATCTGCGCGCGAAGCGCGTCCGCGAGGAGGTCGGCCAGGCGTTCGCGGAGGATGCCGTGGCGAAGCAGCGCGCGGGAAGGTCCGTCGGGACGGAGCGTCTTCTGGATTTCGTGCTGGCAGCAGGGGGCGGAGACGATGGCGCGCGCACCCCACTGGACTCCGCGGGCAAGGGCGAGGTCGGTGGCAGTGTCGCAGGCATGGAGACTGAAGACGACATCGGGCGTGGCGGTGGGAGTGTACTCGGCAATGTCGCTGGCGATGAATTCGACGTCGGGCGGGGATAGCTCCAGCCGCTCGGCGGTGGCGCGGCAGGAGGCGATGATGTCGTCGCGCAGGTCAATGCCGACAAGCGTGGGTGGTGCGTCGAGGACGGAGGACAGATAGGCACGAGCGGCGAAGGAGAGATAGGCCCGTCCGCATCCGACGTCGACGAGGCGCAGCGCGGCGCGGGGCGCAGCGCAGTTTGCAGTCTCCGGGGTTTCGGGACTCCGGGATTCCGGGATTCCGGACTTCGGACTTCGGACTCCTGACTTCCCTATCCCTGCCTCGTCGAGGACGGCGTCGAGGACCCGAAGAAACTCGTTGACCTGGCGGTACTTGCCGTGCATCGAGGGCAGGAGGCGGCCGTCGGGACCCGCGAAGCCGAGCGCCTGGAGCAGGCGCGGATCGTCGCAGCGGTCGAGGGGTTGGTCTTTTGCCCGGTCGTGGGTGGCGGCGGGGGCTTCGCGCTGGAGACGGCGGCTGAAGGACGAGAGAATGCGCCCTTTGCGGGTGATGCGCGCGTGGAAGTCTTGGTCCTCGGACTGGATGTGGACTTCGGAGAAGTCGCTTTCGAGCATGGCTCGGACGAGATCCTTGGCGACGCTACGGGGGTAGTTCTGGACGGCGGCCGCGCGTCCGCCGGTGCGGGTGTCCTGGAAGACGGTGCGCCCTTGTAGCTCGATGGCGCGAAGCGTCGACTTCGTGTGGCCATCCTCGCATGGGGTTGACCAGAGGAAGGTGCAACTGATCCAGCCGGGCAGGCCGAAGATGCGGCGCTCGACCTCGTCGCGCAGGGAGATGGGGTCCAGAGGCTTGCCCATGGCTAGAATTCCCAGAAGGCGCTGATGCGGATGGTCTGGATGGAGCCGAGCTGTGCGCAGAGGTCGATGCGCAGGGGGTCCAGCAGATAGCACCAGGCGCCGAATTCGACGACGATCGGATGCGAGCGGTCGCCGGAGACGGAGAGGGCATTGCCGTTGATCTCGACCGAGCCGCTGGTGGAGACGTCGGAGAACAGGTCGGCACGCAGAAGGGCGCGTCCGCCCCAGACGTCCTCGTGGTACTCGACCCCGGCGATGGCGGAGAGAAACCGTTCGGAGAGATCCAGGCTGGAGGTGATGCTGCGGTACTCGTAGGAGTAGATGGTCTCCGGCGTGACTGGGGCGTCCTCGCCATCCGCCGTTTCAGCGGGCTCGGTCGTCGTCTCGGTGCGGACGAGCGCCTGTGCGTTGAGATCGTAGGATTCGGAGGTCCACTCGAAGGAGGCGCCGACGAGCAGGTCCCAGTTTTCATCGAGGATGAACGGCTGGAGCCAGCCGCCTGAAATCCCGAAACCGGAGCCGCCGTCGAGGTTGAGGTGGTCGAGGGAGGTCACGGCGGGCGTGAGGGAGCCGGACTGCTTGCTGTCGAGGATGAACCCGAGCTGGAGAAAGGCGTGGCCCCATTCGGCGCGGGCGCCGAAACGACGCGATTCAAGGTTCAGGGCCTTCTTGCCCGCATAGCCGCCGACAGTCCAGTCGTACTTGGCCTTGCGGGAAGGCTCGAGCCAGACGCCGACGCGCAGGGGCCATTCTTCCATCGGGACGTCCCGGCGGACGAGCTGCTGCCGTTGGGGCGCGGGCTTGCGGGTCGGCTCGCCCTGGATGTTGAGCCCGGTGAGGTTGCGCAGATCGGGCGGAAGGTCCGGGACTTCTGCGGTGCGGACGTTGATGATGGTGAAGGCGTATGTGCCGAGGTCGAGAATCTGCCCGTCGGCGATTTTGAAGGGGCCGAACGGCTTGCCGCCGGGATAGGTCGCCACGCGGATGTTCCCCGGCGAGCTGTCCAGCACGACGAAGCTCTCGGACTGGATCTGGAAGCGGTATCCGGTCTGCCGGACGATGGGTCCGAACGCTTCGCGCGTGATGGTGTTCTGGACCCAGAAGCGTTCCGTCTTCTGGTTCGCGAAAAGGGAGGACGGGAGGATAAGAAGCAAAGAGGCCGCAATGCCGGAAAGCCGCCATCCGCGGGAAAGTGGGGAGTTCATAGACATGGGAAATGGGACAATGGCGTGGAAACCGCATTGTCTCACACTCATGCGGTTCGGGCAAAGGGAAAAATGGGCATTCTCCAGGGCCTACGCATCTCATTTTCCTGCCCTGCCCATCTCCAAGCCTCTTCCAACGGGGCTCCCGTCAGGCGCCGTTCGCGGCTCGGCTCGTTGGGCCGTCCCGTGACGCAAGCGCGGCGCGGCGACGCATCGGGCGGCGCCCGGCCGCGTGGCTTCGCCCACGCGCCCGTCCATACCGCCCGACCGACCTACGGGCTTGCGCCGCCCGCCGCGCCCTTTCCCGGTACACCCTCCTCAATCGCCGCGGCCAGCACCTTCCGGGACTCCCGCGATGCTTCGCAACAAAGTGGAATCCACCGAAGTCTTTGCTCTTTAATGTCTTTATCTTTTCATTGTAAACAAATGTATTGCATGCATTATTTGAAATGCATAGATTTCGGTGAAAAAACGTGTCCGGGGAGGTGAGAAACGGAGACGCCGTAGGGGACGCACCGGCGGCCGGGCCGCTTTCGGCATGTGTGCGCGGGGAACGGGAGGAAGCGCCGGGCGCCCCCGCCGCGGCCCGTTCCCTGCGCGCCCACAAGCTGGGAGCCGGAGGGCACGAGACGGCGGCGGAAAACGCTGGACTTAAGGATCGACGCGACGTGGGATTCAAATCAAGGGAAATTTACATGGGGGCCTGGGAGGACGATTAAGATGCGGCGGCCCTGGGGCATTCTCGGACTTTTTCCGGTTGTCTTTCTCAATTTGCAGGAGGGCGGAATTCTGATATCCTAGCGGCATCCATGAAAAGCAAGGGCGCCATCTTTCTCATTCCGGCATATAACGAGGCGGAATCCATCGGGGAACTGCTCGACGAAGTCCGTCGGGTTCAGCCCGGCATGCCCGTGCTCGTCGTGAGCGATGGGTCTTCGGATGGAACCGCGGCCATCGCGCTGCGCCGCGGTGCCTGCGTGCTGGATCTCCCCTGCAACCTTGGCGTCGGCGCCGCCGTCCAGGCCGGCATCCGGCATGCGCGCCAGATGGAATTCGAAACCATCGTGCGCATTGACGGCGATGGACAGCATCCCCCCGCCCTAGCCGTAGACCTTCTCGCCGAGCTTGACCGAACCGGCGCCGACATCGTCATCGGCTCCCGCTTTCTGAAAAGCGGCGGCGAGAGAGCCTCGTCCACCTCAGCCCGCCGTATCGGCAACCGTATTCTGGCCCGCTTCCTCTCCGCCATCTGCCGGTGCCCGATTACAGACCCGACCTCCGGCTTCTGGGCGATGCGCGGGCGCATCCTCGACTACTTTGCCTGGGACTATCCCTGCGAATACCCGGAGCCGGAGGCCATCGCGCTCGCCAGACGCCAAGGCTACATGGTTCGGGAAGTCCCCATCGCGGCCCGCCCCCGCCAGCACGGCGTCTCCCACATCACCTCCGCCGCGACGATCTACTTTGCGCTCCGGGTCGCGCTGGCGCTGGTCGCCGACCGGGTTCGCCCCATCGACCGCCGCTTCGCCCGGAGCCACAGCCCGGAGCCACTCCCCACGCCATGACCACTGCCATCCTCGCCATGACCCAAATCGAGTGCATCCGCACGGCTCTTGCCGCGTTATGCCTGCTCGTCCTGGCCCTCACATTTGAAGCCATCCGCCGAACCGCCCTCAAGGAGCGCTACGCACTGCTCTGGATTGCGCCGTGTCTGCTTCTGCTCCTCCTCACGGCCTTCCCGCGCATTCTCGACTGGATGCGCGACGTCTTCGGGATGACCTACTCATCCAGCATCTCCTGCGTGGTGTTCGTCTCCCTTCTGGCCGTCGCCTTCCACTTCTCCATGGCCATCTCCCGCAACGAGCGGAACCTCTCGAAGATCGCACAGCGCTGCGCCTCGCTCGAAGCCCGCATTCGGGAGCTGGAGAAGGGGGAGCGAAACGCGTGATGACGGCGGTCGTCATCCTCCACTACAACCGAATCGATCTCACGACCGGATGCGTACGGTCGGTGTGGGAACAGACGGATAAACCGCTGCATGTTCTGGTGGTGGACAACGCCTCGACCGAGCATGACGAGAAGGCGCTTGCGGATGCGCTTCCACAGGGGACGGAAACGCTGCGCATGGAGTCGTCAGGGGGATTCTCGGGCGGCATGAACGCAGGTATCCGCGTGGTGTTGCGCGACCCGGAAGTGGATTCGGTTCTCCTCCTCAACAACGACACGCGCTGCCCGCCGGAACTGGTGGCGACGCTGCGTGCGACGCTCGAGTCCGATCCCTCCATCGGGATGGTAGGATGCGAGCAGAAGGGCGCCGACGGCGGCGAGTCGCAGCCCGCCGCGTACAGGCTTTCGGGGTTTTTCGCGATTCCACGCCCCGTCGAGCCAGGCGAGCCGTTCGACTATCTGCAGGGCTCATGCCTGCTTGTGCGACGGACGGCGCTGGAGGATGTGGGGCTTTGGGACGAGAGCTTCTTTTTCTTTGGCGAAGACGCGGACTTGAGTATCCGTTTCCGAAAGGCCGGCTGGAAGCTTGCGTTGGCTCCCGAGGCGACGATTCTGCATCTGGGATCGGCCACGATCGGCGGCGCGTCCGGACAGCAGTCGGCCTGGTACCGCTCGGGAATGCGGCGATTGCTGGACAAGTGGCGCACGTTCCCGTGGCTGCGAGCCTTTCCGCCGTTCGCATTCCGCGTAGCAGTCGATCTGGTTAAAGGGCGATTCGCCGCTGTTTATGGCAGTATCCGGGGGTTCCGCCATCCAACCCTCGCCGCCGACACCCGACTGGCCCGTCCTTTCGAGACTGGCGTCACAATCGCCGTCAACACCCTTTTCTTCATACCGGGCGAAGTCGGCGGCTCCGAAACCTACCTGCGGCAGACCCTTCGCGCCATGGCCGACCTCGCCCCGCGCCACCGGTTTCTCGTTCTGACCACCCGCGAGAACCACGACACCTTTCTCGCGGACCTTTCCCCCTTCGGCAACGTGTTCCTCGTGCCGACCGGCGTTGCGGCACGGAGCCGCCTACGCCGGCTCTTCGGCGAATGGCGAACCATACCGCGCCTCCTCCGCCGATACCGCGCCGCCGTTCTCTGGGACCCCGGGAACTTCGCCCTCCCCCAGCACGTGTGCCCGTCCGTCACGACGCTCCATGACATGCAGTACCGGCACTTCCCGGAGGACTATTCGCCTGTTGAGCTTCTCGCCATGCGCCTCTTCACGGCGCTTACCGTGCGCGCCAGTTCCCGCGTTCTGGCCATATCGGAGTTCACCAAGGGGGAAATTCGGCGCTTCTTCCCGTTTCCGGCCTTGCGCGGCCGCATTGACGTCGTGCCGCATGGGGTGGCGGACACGCCCAACGAACCTGTCTCCGAGGACGAGCCGCCCGAACCGCCCACCCTTCTCTGCGTGGCCAACAGCTATCCCCACAAGCGGCTTCAAGACGCCGTGGACGTCTTTGCCGCCCTCGCCGCCGAGTTTCCGTCCCTGCGGCTGCGAATCGTCGGCCAACCGCGTCGCGGCGAGAAGGCACTGCATCGCGCGATCCAGGCCCTTCCTGCCGACGTGCAATCCCGCATCTGTCGCGACAACCGCATCTCCGCCGACGCTCTTGCCAGGGCGTACCGGTCGTGCTCCGCGTTCCTCTCCACCTCGCGGTACGAGGGCTTCGGTCTTCCCGTTCTGGAGGCGCTTCGCGCTGGCGCCGCCGTCGTCGCCTGCCGCGCCGGGGCCGTTCCCGAAGTCGGCGGCGACTGCGTCCTCTGGTACGAGCCGGGCGACCTGCATGCCGCAGCCGAACTTGTCCGGGCTGTTTTACAAATGCCGCCGACGGCTGCGGAGCGTGAACGGTTCCGGACTCACGCCGCAGGCTTCACCTGGACGCGAACGGCGGAGGGAACGCTGCGTTCGCTTTTGCCCCGCCTCCCGCGCGTCACAGTCGTCACCCCGTGCTTCAATTCGGCCGCCACGCTGCCGGCCCTGCTGGACTCCCTCGACAAGCAGGCGGAGGATGTCACGGACGGCCTCTTGGAGCTGGAGCACATCGTGATGGACGGGGGAAGCACGGACGGAACCCTCGACCTTCTCGCCTCTCGGCAACGCCCGTGGCGCACCGTCATCTCGGAGCCGGACCATGGCCCGGCCGACGCCATCAACAAGGGCTTCGCGCGGGCGACTGGCGACTATGTCGCCTGGCTCAACGCCGACGACGCCTACGCGCCGCTGGCGCTCATCCGCGCCATCGAGGCGCTGGAGCGCCATCCCCGCGCCTCGTTCGCGTTCGGGCACTGCCCGATTGTCGATGCAAACGGCGCGGAGATTCGCCGTCCCATCACCCGCTTCAAGGAGCTGTTCTTCCCGTTCCCCTTCCGCTGGGTCTTGCAGACGCTCAACTTCGTCTCGCAGCCGGCGACGTTGTTCCGCAAGAGCGCACTGGACGCCGCAGGGCCGCTCCGCACCGACCTCAAGGCCGCCTGGGACTACGACCTCCTGCTTCGTCTGCGGAGACTGGGGCCATGCGTTCGTGTCCGGGGCAGACTTCCCGTCGCGTACTTCCGGTGGACCCCCGCGTCGATCAGCGGCGCGAACTTCCGCCGACAATTTGACGAAGAGCTCGCCCTGGCCATCGCCGACGCCGGGCGCTTCTCCCTGCCCGCCATCCTCCACCGCGCCGTGCGCTGGGGCATTGTCACCATCTATGCGCGGATGACCTCGCGAACCCCCGCTCCGGCGCCTGGCTCTCCGAAGTCTTGCGATTGATTCAATAGGCTCTGCTCGCTTGTTCGCAAAAAGTTGCGAATCCTCTGACACAGGATTCTCCTCGCGACCGGCGCAGCGATGCCGAGCACAAAGAGGGTCTGCCAGTCCACCGACAATATGGGTGTTGCCCATGGAAATACCTCTGCCAGAAACCGCCGGTTTTATGCTAGAATAGGCGGAAAACGCACGGAGAGCAGGAACGAACATAAGACGCCATGGAGTCATCGGAACCGGCCGATTCGGCACGGCCCTAGCAGAGAAGCTGCCCGAACTCCGCGACTGGAACCCCTCGCTCCCCGCACTTCCCCATGCCTCGTCTCGAACGCCCCCTCCCCTCTCCAGCCGTCCGTACCGTGCGACCGCGTACCATCGCCATCGCCGGCCGCCCCAACGTCGGCAAATCCGCCATCTTCAACCGCATCGCCGAAGAGCGCATCGCCATCGTACACAGCGACGTCGGCGTCACGCGCGACCGCCTCGTGCGCGATGTCGTCTGGGAAGGCGTCCCCTTCACGCTCATCGACACCGGCGGCATCAACCGCACCCGCGGCGAAAACGTCGACGGCACCTTCGACGCCGGCATCTGCGAGCAGGCCGAAGCCGCCCTCCTCGATGCGGCCGCCGTGATTTTCGTGGTCGACATCATCGAGGGTCCCACGCCCCAGGATGCCGAAGTCTCCCGCCTCCTCCACCGCACGGGTCTCCCGGTCTTCATCGCCGCGAACAAGGCGGATACCCCCGAAAAGGAGGCCGGCGCCGCGGAGTTCGAGCAGTTTGGCTTCCCTGTGTTCCCCGTCTCCGCGCTCCACCACCGCGGATTCTTCGAACTGATGGACACCGCCCTTGCCGCGCTTCCACCGGAAGAAGTCCGAGAACCCGAAAGTCCCGGACTCGCCGGACGCCCCCTGCGCATCGCCATCGTCGGCCGCCCCAACGCCGGCAAGTCCTCCTACGTAAACCGCCTCCTCCACGAGAACCGGGTCCTCGTCTCCGACGTCCCCGGCACCACGCGCGACAGCATCGACGTCTCCTTCTCCATCGGCGAAGGGGATCGCCGCCGCGAGTACGTGCTCGTCGACACCGCCGGGGTCCGCCGCCAGGCGAAGGAGGACACCGCCGTCGAGTACTACAGCCGCATCCGCATGCAGGAGAGCGTCGAGAAGGCCGACGTGGCCATGCTCATGCTCGACGCCACGCGCGGCGTCGGCCTGCTCGACAAGCGCCTCGCGGGCCTCATCGACGAGAACAGCAAGGGCTGCCTCATCGCCGTCAACAAGTGGGACCTGACGAAGATGACGCAGGAGGAGTTCGGCGCCGCGCTCGCGAAGACCCTCCCGTTTCTCGCGCACTGCCCCGTCGTGTACCTCTCCGCGAAGACGGGCGACAACGTCCGGCGCTGCCTGGCCGTGGCCGACCACGTCGCGGACGAGATGACCCGCCAGCTCGGCACCGGTGCGCTCAACCGCGCCATCGAGGCAGCGCTCCAGGCCGTCTCGCCGCCGTCGAAAAACGGCAAGCCCCTGCGCATCTACTACGGCACGCAGATCTGCGCCAACCCCATCACCATCCGCCTGTTCGTCAACGAGGTTGAGCGCTTCCCCCGCAACTACCGCGACTACCTGATTCACAGCCTCCGCCGCACCTTCGGGCTCGAAGGCGCCCCCGTGCACCTGCAGCTGCGGGAACGCGAACGCTCCGCCTCCAAAAACGCCCGCCCCGCCCCGCCGCCCGCCCGCGACAAACGGCCCCAATCGAAACCGGCATCAAAACCCAAACGCGGAAGATCTTGAACCAAAACCGAAGATAAACCAGAAATCCGAATCCCGAATTCCGGACACTGGAATCTAGAAACTCAAATCTGAGATCTGAAATCCAAACCGCAACCTGCGAACTCCCAACTTTCCCGCCCCCATGACACACGGATTCGAAAACTTCACCCCACGCGCCAAGCAGGTGCTCTCCAACGCCAACCACGAGGCGCAGCGCTTCAACCATGCCTACGTCGGCACCGAGCACCTCCTGCTCGGCCTCTGCGCCCTCGGCGATGGCGTCGCCTCCGAAGTCCTCGCCGACCTCGGCGTCACCCTCCAGGCCGTCCGGCTCGAAGTCGAGCGCGTCATCGGCCACGGCGACGGCGGCACAATGGTCGAAGGTCTTCTCCCCTACACACCCCGCACCAAGAAGGTCCTCCAGATCGCGAAGTCCGAGGCCCTCGCCATGCACCACAACTACGTCGGCACCGAGCACCTCCTCCTCGGCATGCTCCGCGAGGGCGAGGGCGTCGCCGCCCAGGTTCTCGAATCCCTCGGGGTGAACCTCGAGGCCGCCATGGAGAAGCTCCGGGAAATTCTCGGCGACGGGGACGACGACGATGACGATGACGACGGCGACCTCCCTGGCGACGGTCCCGACAGCGCCTCCGGCGGCGGCTCCCCGGAAGGTCCGTCCGGCAACGACCCCGGCGACCTCCCGACCCGGCGCGGCGGCCCCCAGCCAGCGGATTCCGGCAAAGCGGGTACCACTCGGAACCACCGCACCCCGGCGCTCGACGCCTTCGGACGCGACCTCACGAAGCTCGCCCGCGACGGCGCCATGGACCCCGTCATCGGCCGCGTGAAGGAGCGCGAGCGCGTCATGCAGATCCTCTGCCGACGCACGAAGAACAACGCAGCCCTTCTCGGCGAGGCGGGCGTCGGCAAGACCGCCGTCGTCGAGGGACTCGCCCAGGCCATCGTCGCGGGCGACGTCCCGGAACGCCTCCGCAACCGCCGCATCGTCGCCCTCGATCTCGCCCTCATGGTTTCCGGCACCAAGTACCGCGGCCAGTTCGAGGAGCGCATCAAGGCCGTGATGGACGAAATCCGCAGACTCAAGAACGTCATCCTCTTCATCGACGAGATGCACGGCATCGTCGGCGCAGGCAACGCCGAGGGCGCCATGGACGCCGCCAATATCATCAAGCCCGCCCTCGCGCGCGGCGAACTCCAGTGCATCGGCGCCACGACCCTCGACGAATACCGCAAGTACATCGAGAAGGACGCCGCGCTCGACCGCCGCTTCCAGACCGTCAAGGTCGAGGAACCCACCATCGACGAAACCGTCGAAATCCTCGCCGGCATCGCCCCGAAGTACGAGTCCTTCCACCACGTCCACTACTCGCACGAGGCGCTGGTCGCGGCCGCCTCCCTCACCGCCCGCTACATCTCCGGACGCTTTCTCCCGGACAAGGCCATCGACGCCATCGACGAGACCGGCGCGCGCATACGCATCCACGCCGTCGTCCGCCCCCCCGACGTGAAGGCCCTAGAGGCCGAGGTCGCCGAAATCACCGCCAAGAAGAACGAGGCCATCCGCAAGGAGGACTTCAACCGCGCCGCCGAGCTCCGCGACGCCGAGCTCGCGAAGCAGAAGGCCCTCGCCGCCATCCTCGATGCCTGGAAGAAGGAGTCGGAGGAGAACCTTACCGAAATCACGGCCGACGACGTCGCCGAGACCCTCGCCCACACCACCGGCGTCCCCGTCAAGAAGGCCAGCGACGACGAGGTCGCCCGCCTCCTCTCGCTGGAGGAGGACCTCTCACGCTCCGTCATCGGCCAGGACGAGGCCATCTCCACCGTGGCGCGGGCTCTGCGACGTGCGCGCGCCGACCTCAAGGACCCGCGCCGCCCCATCGGCTCGTTCATCTTCCTCGGCCCCACCGGCGTCGGCAAGACCCTCTTCGCCAAGGCCCTCGCCGAGCGCGTCTTCGGCGACCCCAAGGCGCTCGTGCAGCTCGACATGTCCGAGTACATGGAGAAGCACACCGCCTCCCGCCTCGTCGGCGCGCCCCCCGGATACGTCGGCTTCGAGGACGGCGGCCAGCTCACCGAGCGCGTCCGCCGCCGCCCCTACTCCGTCGTCCTCTTCGACGAAATCGAGAAGGCCGCGCCCGACGTGATGAACATCCTGCTGCAGATTCTCGAGGACGGCCGCCTCACCGACTCGCGCGGCCGCGCCGTCGACTTCCGCAACACCGTCATCATCCTCACCAGCAACCTCGGCACCGGCGGCTCCCGCACGAGCGGCTCCCTCGGCTTCGCCAGCGCCTCCGGCGCGGACGTCCGCGACCGCGCCGCCGAGAAGCAGCGCATCCTCGACGCCGCCAAGAAGATATTCAAACCGGAACTCCTCAACCGCTTCGACGACATCATCGTCTTCCGCTCCCTGGATCGAGAAGACGTGGTGAAGATTCTGGACGTGGAGATGTCGGCCATCCGCAAGCGCCTGGCGACGAAGAACATCGAGCTGCGTCTCTCGGACGCGGCCGTGGACTTCCTCCTCTCCAAGGGCTACGACAAGGCGATGGGCGCGCGACCGCTCCGCCGCGCCGTCGAGCGGTACGTCGAAGACCCCGTGGCGGAAGACCTTCTCCGCAAGCGCTTCGAGCCGCCCTGCCTCGTCCACGCCGAACCCTCGGCCGACGGCTCCGGCCTGCTCTTCACCGCCGTCCAGTCCGAAAAGACCGACGACCCGCCCTCCGAAGGCAGCGACGACGCCCCCTCGGCCTAGAGAAACGGGCGTACCGCTATCCAAACCGAGAACGGGCTTTGGCACTATCGCAGAGGATTTCGGGATGCCGGATCCCGGCCTTTTCGCGAACATCCCAAGGAGCGGCGGCGGCGAGCGGAGGAAGCGGATTGGAGACGTTGCTTCCGCGACCGGATGCGCGAGCGCTTCAATGGCGCCCGAAAGGCGTTCTACGAGACGGCGAGTCTCGACCGGCAACTCATCTCCAAGATGATTTCATACGAAGGCTACACGCCGTCCAAGGAAACGGCCATTGCCATCGCGCTCGCGGCCCGGCTGACGCTCCTCGAGGCGCAGGACTTTCTTTCCATCTCCGGATACGCCTTATCGGACAGCCTCCCGGTGGACATCGTCCATGCCGCCTGCTTCCGCAACCAGGATCTACGGGCGGGAACAGGTGCAGGCGCTGCTGGAAGAGTTCGCGGCCGGAAATCGCTGAATCGCTGAACGCGGCGATAATCTACGCCCATCAGGAATCCGCGAAAGTCCATTCAGCGACAGACTCCGCTTCTATCATTTAGGGACAGACTCCGCTTCTAACGCCGCATCATGCCCCGTTTATCCCCATCACTTCCAAGACAGAATCAACCGAAATCTTTGTGAATATCTCTTGACATAATTCTCTGTATGGTGCATCATTCCACCACAGACAAAGAAAGGTTTATCAATGCCCTACGGACGCCCCCATTCCTCTGGCCACGGATGTCGCCCCACCGCCTATCGCTGGTCTCCCTCCTTCCTCCCCCCAGCCCGCCGCCGAAAGCGCCGCTACACGACGCCTTCCCGGAATCGGGATACCGTCCGCGGTTCCGGACGTAAATGCTTTGAGAGCATGCTGAATGGCATGTTCTCGCTACTGGATATCCTCCTGGAAATCATGGTGAAAGGACCTCGCTCCGACCGTTTCATATCCTTTCTGGGCAACCTGATCATAGCGGCCGTCATGGTCAATTCGGAAGTCTTCCTGGTATTGGGTCTCATCGACTTCGCGCTCAAGCTCATCATTAAGCATGATTTATCTGCTTCAAATAAACTTATAAAAAACTACAATGAAAAGAAAAACGCTATAAGAATTAATCGAAAGATTTCGGTGAATCCGCCTCCGACACCGGAGGCGATCCGGCAGGCTTGGAAGGCGTCGAGAGCGTCGCTCTCGAGCAAGCTGCTGGCTGGGACGCTTCTTTCGGATTTGGAACCCGTGGTGGACCAGTCGTACATCCGGGATGAGGACGGAACCATCGTGGGACGCCGCCCCGGCATCAAGGGATGGCTTGAGATGAACTGCCCCGACATGGTGTGTCACTACAAGGCCCTCATGAGCTACAAGGCGCTGGCGGACAAGCTTCGCAAGGCTCTCGGCATTGAGGATCCAGATACACTGGCCGGCGTGCTGGATTTCAGCGTCGCGCTTTCAAACAGCGGCGAGATTACCGCGTCTACCATAGAAGGCATGGAAGAGACATCGGCCGAGACGGCACATGAAGCCGCGAACAAAACGCCGGAAAGCGAGAGAAATAAACCAAAATCTTTGATGCTATTATCTGAATTCAAACTGTTGAAGTCAAACAAAGAGTGTGTATTCAAAAAGGCCAGTGAAATTCTCCTTGGGAATGGCGGAAGAAAGAGACCGGAAACCATGGCCGGCCTAGATGCCGTCTTGCGAGAGAAGCTGGAGATAGTCTGGATGCGGCGGGTCGCCCGCGCAAGCCGAATTTCGGGTCCGGTCCACGGGCGAAGCGCATAAAATACCCTTTCCACAAAGAGATTCGCATGCTCCCTCCCTACTCACGGAAAAAAACGCCCCCCCCTCCACTTTGGGAGCGATTCGCCAAGGTGCTTCCCATCGATGACGCACCACGCGCCTTTCTCGGAGATGTGCCCACCGGCGCGGCGGCACTGCTCGCTCTCGCGCTTGCCAAACGCGATGGCACTGCGCTAGCCATCCTTCCCACCCCCCACCACCCCGACGCCTTTCTCGCCGACTGCGAGACGCTGTGTAAGGCAGAGTTCGAAAGTCCGAAAGCCAAGAAGTCCAAGAGTCCAAGAGTCCTTCCGTTCCGTTTACGCGAATCCGACGACGATTCAGCCGAATCTCCGTCGGTTCTCGGTGCGCGCCTCGACGCAGCAACCGCACTTTGCAGGAGAAAATCCGAAGTCCGAAGTCCAGAGTCCGAAGTCCAGTCGCCCCTTCTTGTCGCAACGAGCGTCCAGGCGCTCATGCAGGCCGCGCCGGACGTACGCGCCATGGAAGCCGCCACGCTCCGTCTCGCAGTCGGCGATCTGTTCGAGCCCGCCGAAATCGCCCTGCGTCTGGAGGAGACCGGCCACGAGCGGGTCGCCGATGTCACGGACCGGCGCCAATACGCCGTCCGCGGCGGCATCCTCGATGTATGGCCCGTCAACTCCGGGCATCCGTTCCGTCTGGAGGGCGACGGCGAGCAGCTGGAGTCCATCCGGATATTCGACCCCGGGACGCAACGCTCCAGCGGGCAGGCCGAGGCACTGTCCGTCCCGCCCGTGCGTCTTCCCGAATCCGACGCCGACGCATCCGGCAAGCCGCCGAAGCCCATTACCCTGCCATCGCTGCTGCCGGACGGCACTGTCGTGCTCTGGCTCGACGGCCCGTCGCTGGAAGCCCATGCCGCGACGTTTCTGGAAGGGCGCCGCATCGCGGCAACGCTTCGTCTGGAGGCGCAGATCAAGGCCATCGGCCGCAACCCGGGGCTTCGCCAGTGGATCACGGGCCCCAACATCGCCGGCGACACGCCGCTTTCCCCGGGCCGCAAGCGCATCAACCTCCCGATTAGCCCCATCGACGGCGCGGTTCCGCCAGACATCCGAGATCCCGATATCCTCGCCAGACTTCGCCACGACCTCCTTGGCGCCACGCTCCGCCGGGCCATCGCCGAAGACCTCTCCGTGGAAATCTGGCTCGACACCGAAGGCACCTGCGATCATCTCACGGCCGAGCTGGACGCCTTCCGCGAACGCGCGGCCGTCCAACCGCCGCGCATCGCCCCGCTGTCCTCTGGCTTCGAGATTCCGCCCCTCCTGATGCTTGTCCTGGCGCAGTCCGACATCTACGGCCATTCCAAGCACCTCGCCAACCGGCGCATCGTCCCCATCACCGAAATCGAGGCCGCAGGCGAGCGGCTCGTCTCCATCGAGAACATCTCGCCGGGCGACCTGGTCGTCCATGTCGAGCACGGAATCGGGCGCTTCCTCGGGACCACCGAAATCGAGGTTGCGGGCCGCCGTCAGGAGGTCCTGAGCATCGAATACGATGGCGGGAAGCTCCACGTCCCGGTCTCGCAGTCCCACCTGCTCGCGCGCTACGTCGGGGCGGCGTCCGGCGCGCCTGTCCGGCTACACCGACTCGACGGCCGCCGCTGGAGCGCCGCGCGCGGCGCGGCGGAGGACGCGGTCCGGGACCTCGCCGCCTCCATGCTTGAGACCCAGGCCCGCCGTGCCCATCTCGAAGGAACGGCCTTCTCCCTCGACGTCCCCTGGCTGAGCGAGTTCGAGGCGACCTTCCCCTACGCCGAGACGGCGGACCAGACGCGCTGCATCGCGGAGGTCAAGCGCGACATGGCCTCGCCGCATCCGATGGACCGTCTGGTCTGCGGCGACGCAGGGTACGGCAAGACCGAAGTCGCCATGCGCGCCGCCTTCCTCGCCGCCATCCAGGGCAAGCAGGTCGCCGTGCTGGTTCCCACGACAGTCCTCGCGCAACAGCACTTCGACACCTTCCGCGAGCGGATGGGGCCGTACCCGCTTCGCATCGCGTTGCACTGCCGATTCTGCTCGCAGGCCGCCCGCGCCGAGGCGCTCCGCGGCGCCGCCGACGGCTCGGTCGACATCCTCATCGGCACCCACGGTCTCCTCCAGCCGGGCGTCCGCTTCAAGGACCTCGGCCTCGTCGTCATCGACGAGGAGCAGCGCTTCGGCGTCGCTCACAAGGAGCGCCTCAAGCACCTGCGCTCGCTCGTCGACGTGCTCACGCTCTCGGCGACCCCCATCCCGCGAACGCTCCAGCTCGGACTCACCGGCATCCGGGATCTCTCCCTGCTCCAGACACCGCCCCGGGAGCGCGTGCTGACGGAAACGCGCGTCATCCGCAACACGGACGACGCCGTCCGAACCGCCATCCAGCGCGAACTCGACCGCGGCGGCCAAGTGTTCTACCTCCACAACCGGATTCTGACCATCGAAATCGTCCACCGCCGCCTCCAAACCCTGCTCCCCCACGCGCGCATCGGCGTCGGGCACGGCCAGATGCCCGCATCGCAGATCGAGGACATCATGCGGCGCTTCTCCGATGGCGAATTCGACGTGCTTCTCTCGACAACCATCGTCGAGAACGGGGTCGACATCCCCCGTGCGAACACGATTCTCATCGACCGCGCCGACCGCTTCGGCATCGCGGACCTCTACCAGCTTCGGGGCCGCGTGGGACGCGGCTCGCGCAAGGGATACGCCTACCTCCTCGTCCCCCCGACGGGCTCCATCGACGCCGATTCGCGCGAACGCCTCCAGGCCCTCCGCGAGCACGGCGGCGCGGGGTCCGGCTTCCAGCTCGCCCTTCGCGACCTCGGCATCCGTGGCGCGGGCAACCTCCTCGGCGCCGCGCAGAGCGGCCACATCTCGGCCGTCGGCTTCACGCTCTACTGCCAGCTGCTGCGCCGCAGCGTCGCCCGGCTTAAGGGGGAGAAGCCGCCGCCAATCGTCGATGCGGAAATCGACCTCGACGCCATCGACGCCTCCCCCGGCTCGACGTCCACGGAGACGGCGGCCAGCCTGCCGTACTCGTACATCGAGGACGACCCGCACCGGATCGCCGCCTACCGGCGCCTCGCCGAGTGCGTTTCGGAGGAGGAGGTCGACGCGCTGGCCAAAGATCTGGCCGACCGCTTCGGCCCGCTGCCTCCGCCGGCGGCCCGGGCGCTGCGCATCGCGCGGCTCCGCATCCGGCTGTCGGCCCTCCGCATTCCACGCGTCGAAGTCCGTTCCGGGCTGCTCAAAATGTGCTTCCGCGACGGTTCGCTCTACCGCGTCCACGGCGCGCTACCCGAACTGCCGCCCAAGCCCGACCTGCAGCTGTTCATGATCGAGACCATCGTTCGCCGCCTGGGGCGGAAAATGCAAGGCGCGAAGGGCGAGAACCGAAACCGTGAATTGCGTGAATGACATGAATCGTGTAGCAGACAAGCCCCGTGGCTCTGCGCAATCTGCGAATCGTCTGCGTTGATTGGCCATCGTGACATCCGGCAAAGCGGGACTCCGTGAGAGATGGGTCAACGGAGGCTCGCGGGGGCGGGGAAGCTTTCGCCGGAGAGAGCGCGCTTGGCGGGGACGCCCCAGTAGGACGTGGGCGTGTAGTCCCAGCCGGTGATCAGGCACGGGCTGCTCTTGGGGTGGAAGCACCACGCGGTCCAGTTCAGGCGGCGGGCCTGGATGACGCCCAGGATGTCCGGCACCCACTCCTCGGGCGGCACGAAGCTTTCCTCGGTCTCGAAGTCCATGGGCGTGTCTTGCGCGCCGACTTCGCCAAGCAGCACCGGATACCGCTCCGCCACATCGAGGAAGGCCCGCTTCCAGCCGCTCTTCCACGGGTAGACATGGCTCTCGTACATCAGGTTGGCGTCGTCGAGCGCATAGCCGGCCAGGACGCCGCTGTGCGTATAGCCCCAGTCGAGGCCGCCGGCCGTGACGAGGTTGCCGGCGCCGGTGGACCGAACGGCGTCCACGAGCCCCTGCATCCCGACCGTCCGATCACCGACGGTGGATCCGCTCTCGAGTACCACGCCGCCGTTGCGCCAGATCTCCCACGAAACGTCGTGCGGCTCGTTGAGAAGGCCGAAGATCACGCCCGGATGGTTCTTGTAGCGCGTGGCGGCGTCGAGCCAGAAAGCGGCGTGGCTCGCCGTCGGGGCGCGGTATTCGTGCAGGTCCAGGACGAGGTATTTGCCGCGCGACTGCAGGTAGTCCGCGACCTGGTCGACGAGTCCGCGGTAGGTCGTGATGCCCGTCCGCGGGTTCTGGTTCTTGCCGCGTCCGAACCAATAGCTGGAGTGGACGGCAAGGCGGACGACGTTGACATTCCACTCTTCGACGAGGTTCGTGACGGACTGCATGATGTGCTCGCCGCCGGGGCTCCATTCCATCGACGGGACGGCGACGCCCTGCAGCCAGACCTCCGCCCCGGTGCCGGCGTTTACGAGTCGGTTGCTATGCACTTGGAGCGGCGCCGTCGTCCACGCCGGCTTCACGGGGAGCGTCTCGCTGCGCGGGACGCCGTCGAGCGCGGCGTCGATGCCGGAAACCGGCTCCAGGCACATGTTGCGCACCTCGAACGCCCCGGCCGCGACGTTGAAGAGCGCGGGCATGAGCGCGATGCCCGCGGCCCCCGCCGGCACCTCGATCACCTTGCGGACGGAGGTCCAGTCGCGCGTGCCGGTCCATCCGCCGATGGCGGGACCGCCCTTGACCTTCTGGTAGCTGGCGTCGATGAAGTCGGTCATGAAGCGGGCGTTGTACCACGACTCCGAGCCCGCCACGACGCCTTCGGTCCGGATTTCGCAGGTGAAGACGAGCGCCTCCGTGTCGGCCGGGAAGAAGACAGGGGTGTAGACCATGCCCGTCTGTCCCTCCCCCTTGAACGGGACGACGGCGTCGCGCTTTCCTTCGGGAACGAGATTGACCGTCTCGACAGGAGTGTCGCCGCTCTCGTCACCGCCTCCTCCGCTGTCTCCGCTTCCGCCTCCGCCTTCGTTGCCGCTTTCGCCGCCGCTACCGCTATCGCGTCCGCCACGGAGCAGAATCACCGTGCCGGCATCGGCCGTACGGAGGAATCCGGCGCCGGAGATCAGGGCGGTCTCGTGTTCGGCGCCGCTTCCGGGCGCACCGTACAGCCCGCCAGGCTGCCTCTGGCCGTCGATGAACAGCGCCGCGACCTTCTCGGTGACGGCATGGTCCCTGAAGGCGACGACGGCACCGGTCGCAAGACGGAGCGAGGCCGAATCGGCAACAACGTTGGTGACATCGGCGGCGTACTCCAGAATGCCTGTCGTCCCGATGGAGACATCACCTGTTCCAAGGGCGAAGTTCGCGGCCGCCTTGACGGTCACGGAATCGATGGATGTCCCGCCGGAATAGGTGTTCTCCCCGGACAGCATGATGTAGCGTGTGTTCCCGTTTCCGGTGAAGGAGATTCCGCCGACGCCGGAGAACTCCCCCGCAAAGGTGTTGCCGCATCCATTGTTGAGGTTGACGTTGAATGTCACGCCGCGGTCGAGGACAAAGGCGCTCCGGCAAGTCGCGCCGCTCTGGTTCTTGGACCAGTAGAACGACGCCGATCCGCCATTGGTCGTCACATGGAAGGATGTGTTGACGCCAGGCAAGCTTCCTTTTTCTGAGAAACCCCAGCCGAGGGAGGCGGATTCGGGAGAAGCCGCATCGCCAAGGATGACGGCAATGTTCGCGTTGGCGTTCCAGTAGCTGGACCCACAGGACACGTTGCCTTCGCTCACGATGATTTCGCCATCAAAACTCGGCCCGGAGCCCAAACCGAATGTTCCCGAACCGGTCTTGCGGATGCCGCCGGTTCCGGTCATGCCGCCGCCGAAGAACGTTCCGGAAGAGGACGGGATGTTGAGCTCCACCATCCGCTCCAAAACGAGAGTCCCGTAATAGATTTTGCCATTGGGAGAGTAGGTTATCACCGGGTTGCCGGTCCCGGCCGGGACGGTAATGGTCGGACCGGAGTTCTTCCTCTCGGTGTTGTTGAATCGGAGAACCGGCGACGATCCGTCGCTGCTGTCGAGGGTGATCTTGGCGCCGCTGTAGTTGTTGTTGGAGAAATAGACCGTTCCCTCGCGGATCACCAGGGCGTTTTCCGTGAAGGTGGCGCCGTTGGCCGCCGGGGACAGCGTCCACTGTCCGGCGCCCGTCTTGACCACCTCGTTCGCGTTGGCGATGGAGGACGCGACAAGTGTCGTGCCGTCCGCGACATCCATCTCGCTCGGCGACCCGTCGCCGGAATCAAACGCCAGCGTGGCGCCGGAAAGGATCCAGGTGTGGCCGCCGTTCGTATCCTCCACGGAAAGGTTGCCGATGGAGGTGTCCGCGTCCAGGGAGACCGTCGCGTTTCCCGAAAGGGGCGCGCGAAGCGAGACGGCCGAGCCGGCACCGCCTCCGACGGTTGCGTTCTGCCAGTTGGCCGAATCGCTCCAGGCTCCCCCGCCCGAATTGTTGAACGTGCCGTCCGTTGCGCCGGCGGGGAGCGCGAGAGCTGCGAGCGCGACAGTTGCGAGAAGGGGCGGGAATTTCACCACGGAAATGATTAGTGGAGCAGGATAACCGTGCTTTCGGTGGCGCGGAGCCAGAGTTCGGTGCCGTTGTTGCGCTTGACGACCGAAACCTTGGGGGCGGTGCAGACGAATTCGCCGGAGAACGAGCTCGCTTCCATGAATTTGAATCCGGCCTTGATCGCTGACTCGTCGGCTCCCTCGACAGAGACGTATGTCTTACCGGCGGAGGTGACGGTCCCGGCGACCCTGCCGAGCGTCGCGGCGGTGCCGTCGTGGCGGACACGAAGTCGGGCGCCGTTCGCAAGAGTCAGGTTGCCGCCCACCGCGACGCAGCCGGAATCGCCTATGCTGCCCGCCTGGAACGTGGCGCCGGCCGCGACGGAGACATCGCCCGCCAGTGCGCCGTCGGCCACGAGTGTGCCCGCCTGGACCGAAGTGGCGCCGGTAAAGGAGCTGGCGGGGTTCACCAGGGCAAGCGTGCCCGCGCCGGTCTTGCGGAGCGATCCGGCGGTCGCGCCGTTGTCCACGAGCTGCGGCTCGACGCGCAGGTCGATGTCCGCCGCGCCGTCGCCGATGTTGAAGGCGAGGTCGCCGTTCAGGAGGAACTGCGCCCAGTCGATGCCCTCGCCCGGCGCGACGGCCGCGATGACGGCCGTGTTGTCGTTGGTGGTGTTCCCGGTGAACGTGATGCCGACGGACAGCGTGGACTTCGCGCCCGGCGCGGTTTCGCTGCTGCCGGCGTCGAAGTGCATCGGCTGGTAGGCGTCCATTGGCGTGTTGGTGATGGAAATGCCGCCTTCCAGGTACTGGAGTGTGCGGTTGGAGGATTTTTCCCAGCGGTTGACGACATTCGTTCCGCCGGCCAGCGTCAGCGTGCCCGTGGCGGTCAGCCGATGGCCGCGCGTTTGCGTCAATGTTCCGCTGAAGAGCGTCGCGTTGCGCAGGGTGGTGCCCCCGGAACTGGTGCCGGAAGCACCCAATGAGCAGCTACCTCCGAACATCGTGAGGTCCCGGAAGACTTCGGAGGCCCCGGAGCCGGAATTG
>JAEEGL013595697.1_pt1 | contig 32375 bp, 22 predicted proteins | sample 9134231 | NCBI WGS metagenome assembly JAEEGL01 (sample SAMN16246548, study PRJNA631951) | gut metagenome | biome: gut microbiome; feature: rumen; material: fiber-attached | host: Bos | place: Iran: Karaj | collected 2018-10 | reverse complement strand
GTGGTAAGTATCTACAACTATGTACAGCCGCTGGTGTCGGTGATAGTGAGTGTGGCCACAGGCATCGCCCTGCTGCGCTGGACACAGGCTCTGGCAGTGGTGCTTGTTTTCTCTGGTGTGATGCTGGTGACAAAGAGCAAGAGCCGCCGCGACATGGAGATGGCAGCCTCGCAAAAGAAGAAAGCCTCCTGACATATACATCTTATGAAAAAGACGACAAAAGATTTAGGACTGAACATTCTCTTGCTGCTCTGCATGGCCATCCTCACCATGGGATGCACGAGGGCGAGCCGAACTGCCGGCAAGGAAGCAGCCACTGAGAAACCCATCACTCCATTGAGAGTGGAAGCCGCAGACGAGGCAGCATCCGGCGATACTGCTCCCATAGAAGAGGAGTCACGCCCCATAGACAACGAGGAACAGATTGATTTTGACATCCCTACGCCACGCGACGGAGTGTCCGAGCAACTGCTCTACCGCAAAGCCTATATAGCCTCTTACAACAAAGACACCAGGATGCCCAACTGGGTGGCATGGCGTCTTACTGCCGACCACACCGACGGCCCTTACCGCCGGCCAGGCAATGCCTTCCACGAAGACATGGATGTGGAAAGCCCCCGTGCCACCAACAGCGACTACAGGGGCAGCGGATGGAGCCGCGGACACATGTGCCCGGCAGGCGACAACCGATGGGACGAGAAAGCCATGTACGAGACGTTCCTCCTCTCCAACATCTGTCCGCAGAATGCCGACCTGAACAGTGGCGCATGGAACCAAATAGAGATTGCCTGCCGCAGATGGGCCGAGCGCTACGGCAGTGTGTATATCGTCTGTGGTCCTATCCTCTTGAACCGTGAGCATGCTGTCATTGGCGAAGCACATGTAGTGGTGCCTGAGGCATTCTTCAAAGTGGTGCTGTGCCTGGAGGGTGACCCTAAGGGCATCGGCTTCATCTGCCGCAACACGGACGGCAGCCACAAGAAAGATCTCTATGTGAACACGATTTATGAAGTGGAGCGCATCACCGGCCTGCAATTCTTCCCTCACCTGCCAGATGAAATAGCCCGTCTGGTGAAAGACAGCGAGGACATAGAGGCATGGTAAATATGATTGCCCATTGCGAAAATAGGGATATCCCCTTACAATGATAGGGAAAATCCCTTTTTATTATTAAGGATAGTTTGTTCCTTTGCTGATAGTTTTTGAAAAAGCTTTTTAAGCGAGTTCAAGCCACCGTCTCTTTCAACCAAATCCAAATAACAATGAAAAAGAACCTGATATCCGTCATGATGTTGTTATTCGTCATGCTCTGCGCTAATGCTCAGAATAACAGTTCCTCCCCCAAACAACTTCCTAAGCCGATTCTGGAGCTTATTGAAAACATGGTTTATGTAGAGGGAGGCACGTTCACCATGGGAAGCAACTTGGAACGGCAAGACCTTATATTTGGAAAAGAGGATCCTGAACATCAAGTTACCCTCAGTCCATTCTTCATCTGCCGCTATGAGGTGACTCAGGATGTGTGGGACGCGGTAATGCGTAATAACTGGTCGCCTGTAAAAGGTGCGAAACTGCCAGTGGGCAACGTTTGCTGGGATGACTGTCAGGAATTTATCTTCAAACTTGTCCTCATGACTGGCGTTAACTTTCGCCTTCCCACAGAGGCCGAGTGGGAGTTCGCAGCCCGTGGTGGCAACAAGAGCCGCCATACCAAACACAGTGGGAGCAACTCTATTGACTCTGTGGCGTGGTACCAATTCAACAGCGGCGGCAAACTACATCCCGTGGGCCAGAAGTTGCCAAACGAACTTGGCCTATACGACATGAACGGCAATGCATGGGAATGGTGTTACGACTATTATGACCGTTATGACAAATCTGCTCAGACCGACCCTAAAGGAGCCTTAAATTCCTCCACCAACGTGATTCGCGGTGGCTGTAGTGGATGGAGACCGGAGGAGTGCAGTGTAACCTCCCGTTTTGGTTTCTCTCCAGTGACATCGGCCGTTCTCGGTGGGTTTCGCCTTGCCGCAACTCCTGAATGAATCACGGTGACTCGTTTTCGTGATTCAAAAAACAACGAGAAAAAGAATCAAAACTCTGTCTTCGTAATACATAATTCTTTAAACAAGAAAATGTATCAAATTCCCCGTCCCCATGATACAAGGGCTTTCTTGGCATTTGGAAAAGCCGCGCGCGTTTGACCCCCGAGGGCAAGCGAAGTTGACCCCCGAAAACTTTTTTATTTTGACCCCTACTTATTCCTGGCCGACGGGGTCATTTTTATTTTGCCCGGCGCAATAATTGATGGAGAATCGCAAGTTAATAGACAAAATGGATTACGAGAACCGTACCAACGGTCCAACGTGATTCATTTAACAAAAAACAACGGAAAAATGAATCGAAAACTCCGCCCCCGGGGTTCGCAATGCAAGAACAATGTTCAAAAATTTTGATTTTTGACACGTTTAGTGTATTTTTGCGACCGTTGATTGCAACGACAAACACTTCAATTATCAAGACGATGGACGAACAGAAGACCCAGCAAACCGGGACAGGCAAGATGAATATCTATGACCTGCTCAAGAACATCATGCCCTTTGTATTGCCCTATAGGTGGCTGATAAGCATCACGCTCGTACTCACGCTGATAGGCTCATTTATGGCGCAGGTCAATGCCGTGGTGCTCGACCGTGCTGTCGACGCCATAAATGCACTGATACAGGAGCCCCAATTCTCCTGGAGCAGCGCCGTGCGCATACTCACCACCATCAGCATCATCCTCTTGGGCAAGGAGGTGGTGGGAGCCGTGGTGACTTTCTTCCAACGCTACTACGGCGAGCGGATGCGAATCCTGGTGAGCCGTGACCTGTCGCTAAAAGTTGTGGAGCGAATGCTCTCCTTCCGTATGGCTTTTTTTACCGCCGAAGGCAACGAAACCGGCAAACTGCAGTCGCGTATTGACCGTGGCATCATGAGTCTGAGCAACACGGTGAACAATTTCTTCATTGAGATTCTGCCGCTCTTCACCAGTGCCATCCTGGCTCTTGGCCTCATGTTCATGGCCAATGTCTATGTGGGATTGGTAGCCCTGTGCATCGTGCCGCTCTACTTCTACGTGACCTATATCCAGGCACAGCGCATGAAAGGGGGCCGCCGTGGTATCTTCGGAGGACATCAGGCCGTGAGTCAAGGCATATTGAATATCATTGAGAGCATCTCTGTGATTAAATCGTTCAACCGCGAGACCATCGAGGCTGACAGGCAGGCCGACCTGCAGCGCAACATGACCGACCTGCAGCTGAACACCCGCAAGCAAAGTTTCATGTTCAATGGCCTGAAGAGTTTTCTCGAGCAGATAGGCACCGTGCTCATCATCATCCTCACTGCCTATCTTGTGCTCATCGACTATCCCGGCATGAGCATTGGCAAAATTATGTATCATGTGATGCTCTTCGCCAATGTGAGCGCCCCCATACGCCAACTGCACCGTATCTATGATGACATGAACGACGCTCTCATCTATGCGGAGGGCTTCTTCGGCATCCTCCATGCCGACCACGAAGTGGAAGACACAGGCAAGCATCATCCCGACCTGGTGAAAGGCGACTTCGAGTTGAATGGTGTCGACTTCACCTACAGCAACGGCACACAGGCTCTCTACGACGTGTCCATGCACATAGAGAGCGGCAAAATCACTGCCTTGGTGGGACTGAGCGGTGCCGGCAAGAGCACTATCGTGAACCTGCTCGACAAGTTTTATCACCCAGGAAAGGGCAGCATCAAACTGGACGGGGTGGAACTTGCAGACTGGGACACACAATGGCTGCGCGACAACGTGGGACTAGTGCTGCAGAAGAACCACATCTTCGACGGGTCGATAGAGGAGAACATCAAGTACGGCAATCCGCATGCCACCCATGAGGAAGTGGTGAAGGCCGCCAAGCAAGCCTATATCTACGACCAGATTGTGCAGCTGCCCAACGGCTTTGAGACCTCAGCCCTCCAATTGAGCGGCGGTCAGCAGCAGCGCATCGCCATTGCCCGCATGTTTATCAAGAATCCGCCCATCATCTTCCTCGATGAGCCTACTGCCAGCCTCGACGCCATCGCCACCGAGCAGATAAAAGCCAGCATCGACGCCATCAAGGCTGGCCGCACGGTGATTATCATCTCCCACAACATAGGCCAGATAATCGATGCCGACAAGATTTATGTGCTGCAGAAAGGCCGCGTCGTGCAAAGCGGTACACCCACAGAGGTCTACCAGCAGGGCGGTGTCTACAAAGACATCTTCGATGCAAGCGCACGCAGCATGAATGTAGACAAAATAGCCAACACATTAGAACAGAACTGACGTCTGCTCCCGATTTTTATAAGACTGTTATTTAGGGCATGATTATCTCTATCACATAGTCGGTTTCGGGCATGGTATAGGGAAGCGACAGACTGAGCATCTTGCGGCGCCGGTCATAAGTATAGGCGGGTTGGTATTTGGTACCGTCGATATGGAGAACGGCACGTGGTCTTTTGGGCAGAGGCACCTCGATGACAGACTCACGCTGAAGCACATGCAAGAAGATGCTCTTGCCGTTCTGTGTGGCCACGCCCCACGATTGCTCGGGCATGGAGGCGGGTTGTGTGTTATACACACTCCTGCCATTGCGGTTCATCCATGCACCAATGCTCTTGAGGCGGTCGAGCGCCAACTGCGGCAGTTCGCCATTGGGTTGTGGCCCTATGTTCAACAACAGGTTGCTCCCCTTGGCGGCAGCCCTTACAATCAACTCGATGAGTTCCTCCGCAGACTTGTAGTTCTGGTCGGCCACCTTATATCCCCACATACCATTCATGGTTTGGCACATCTCGAGCGGCAGTTGGCTGATATCCTGCCCTGAAAGACCGGATTTGTTCTCACCAGGCAGGTCACGCTCGAACATTTGGAAATCCTCACCCTCGAGAGGAGTAATATGGTGGTTGTTGCCGATAAGGCAAGCAGGCTTGATACTGTGGATATACCGGTAGAACTCCTCCATGCGCCAGTTGAAAGGTACGCTGTCCTCATCGTGGTCCCAATAACCGTCGAGCCAGATGCCCTCCACATCACGGTAGCGGGTGAGCAATTCACGCACTTGGTTTTTCATAAAGGTGAAATAGGTGTCATAATTGGGCTTTAGGGTGCGGCCTGTGAACCGCCCCGTGCGGCCGATGGGATAATCCTCACGTATCCAGTCGAGGATAGAGTAGTAGAGATGCAGCCGTATGCCCTGTTCGTGGCAGGCATCGGCCAGTTCCTGCAGCACATCGCGCTTGAAGGGGGTGGCATCTACGATATTGTAGCGGTTCTCTGCCGTCTTGAACATGGAGAAGCCATCGTGATGGCGCGATGTGAAGGTGATATAACGGGCTCCCGACTCACGGATTGCTCTTACCCACTCCTGTGCGTTGAACCGGATAGGATAGAAGCATGAGGCCGCCTTAGCATACTCGTCTTTGTTGAGCTTGCCGGTGTTCAAATACCATTCACCTTGGGCAAACTCGCTGTAGATGCCCCAATGGAGGAAGATGCCGAAGCGGAAACCCTCAAACTGTTTTCGAGCCTCCAGGTTCTCCGGAGCGGGCACGTACTGAGCCCGTATTCTTTCTGGCATGAGCAATGCGAGACAGCACAATGCCGCGACAATCACTATTTTCCTTTTCATATCATCATTATTCATGGATTAGACATCTTGTTCTGCCGGCAGTCTTTTCATTCGCCTTCTGATAGCAGGATGAGCATGACCCTTATCTCCCCATACGAAACATCGGGAGGACAAAGGGCCTTGATGGCAGCGGCACCGCTGTCAGCACCTATTTTTCTGATAATCCTTCTAATGGCTTGCTGATGCTCAGGACTGACGACACTGTCGATTGACAGTTCACCTTTCTTGACATACCAAATCAAATGGTTGAAAATGGTGTCTTTGCTAAGCGACCGTTCATGGGCTATCTGCTCTATATCCTTGCCCTCTCTGAACAATCCCATTGTCACCTCATGCGTCCTGGGTTTGGGTTCTTTCTTCTCTTTCGGTTTCCTTTCCTTACGTTTACGCCCATTTTTTGTCTTGTCTGCTTCCTCATCCATGGCATCGAGCAGAGCCGTCTGTTTCTCTCTCAGGTAGGTGGTCACAGAGAATCCATTTTCCTTTATCCGTGTGAGCAATTGTATGGTGGCCCGATAGGTCTGCGCCAGTTCGGGCAGCACATTCTTCAGTCTCGTCTTGGCCTGCTTGTTGGCAGTATCCGTCTTGGATGTAAGTTGCAGCGGGCGGTCGAGCAAGTCGTGCAAGGTGTCGGCAAAGTAAGAGGCGCTGCGCCCTACCCTGTTCAAAAACGCATCATCGTGAAGGGTAGTGGATGACATCAGCATGATTTGTCCCGTCCACTTACGCGCCACGTCTATCACTTTTTTCTTCAGTTCCTCACAAGTCTGCTTGTGCAATTGCTCCAGCGAGGCATAACTGCGGGAGAAATACTCCACGAAAGTGCGCATGAGCATTTCCTCCTGTTGCAATATTGTGTCGAACGTGAAAAGCTCAATAAGCAATTGACGGAAATAGTTTTCTTTCAACTGTTCCAGTCTGTCTATGCTCTGCCGGGCATTGCTTTCCTGATGCGAGATGTAGCCATCGACCCTTGTGTCGTTGATGATGGAATGAGGAGAGATGGGCGAAGAGAGCACCAGCCCCTGAAGCGTGCGGCAACGGCTCAGTGCCACATACACCTGTCCCGGCGCAAAGGAACGCGCGGCATCAATCACCACATGGTCGAAAGTGAGACCCTGGCTCTTGTGTATGGTAATGGCCCATGCCAGTCGCAGGGGATATTGCCTGAACTTGCCCTGCACCTCTGTTTCTATCTCGCGCGTCTCTTCATTGAGTTTATAACGTACATTTTCCCACTCCATAGGTTGCACATCGATAGTCGGCTCATCGTCGGAGCACTTCACATAGATATGGCCACTGTCCAAATAAGTGATTCTGCCTATACGGCCATTGTAGAAAAGGTGGTCGCCTGAGATATCGTTTTTCACAAACATAACCTGCGTGCCCACTTTCAGCTCGAGACGGTCGTTGGTAGGATACGCATATTCCGGAAATGAGCCATCCACCGTTGCCGCAAAGGTATGAGAGGGCGTATTCAGTTTTTTCAGCTCTGCAACATTGCAGTTGTCTGCCATCCAATTGTGGGTAGTGAGCCGGATATAGCCATCTTCGGGTTTGGGTGTGAAAGCCGGATGGCAACGGCTGTTGAGCAATGCGAGTTCCTTCTCTGTTGCCTGTCCGTTACGTATCAGATTGAGCAAGCGGAGGAAATCGTCATCCTGCTGGCGGTACACCTTCTCAAGCTGAATCGTGACATAATCGACCTGTGCCAATGCCTTTGAACTGAAGAAATAAGGAGTCTCGTAATGGGCGTTGAGCAGTGCTTCCTCCTCGGCGGTGACAACTGGTGTGAGTTGCTGCAGGTCGCCTATCATAAGCAGTTGCAAGCCGCCGAATGGCAGCCGGTGGTTGCGGAACCGTCTCAGCACCGAGTCGACAGCATCAAGCAGGTCGCTGCGCACCATCGAAATCTCGTCGATGATGAGCAGGTCGAGCGATGCGATGAGCCTCCGTTTCTCCCTGCTGAACTCAAACCGGTCCTTTATTTTGGCTTCGGGCACATAAGGTGTGAAAGGCAGTTGGAAAAACGAATGTATGGTGACCCCGCCCGCATTGACCGCAGCCACACCTGTAGGTGCCACCACCATGGAACGCTTACGGGAACGCTCCACCACGGTTTTCAGAAAGGTGGTCTTGCCGGTACCAGCCTTTCCGGTGAGAAAGATGCTTATGCCTGTGTTCTCCACAAACTCCCAGGCGGTGCGAAGTTCTGTATTTTGTTGCATTCAGCTATTGTTGGTCTATTATGCTGCGAAGATACGGTTTTTTTTCGAAACCAGGTCAGAAGCGATGAGAATCCTGCCGGTGGAGTTACATGTTTTTTCTTATTTGTTACAAGATGGAAGCAAGCTTTCAACAATGGGTCAAACAAATTGCTTTTTTATGACAAATATGCTATCTTTGCCTTATAAAAACATAGCCCTGAACAGATAAAAAACCTAAACAGTTCAACAAATTCTACCATACCGCATGAAAAAAACAATCATAAAAGGAATGGGAACTCTTCTATGGTTCCTGTCCATGTTTGCCGCCATACCCTGTATGGCGCAGCAACCTTCCACCATCTGCCATGCCGACGGGACTGTGACCTTTCAATACAAAGATAAAAATGCCAAGGAGGTGCAGGTAGATGTGCAGTTTGCCGGCCGACATGCCATGAAGCGTGATGCCTCCGGCCTGTGGTCGGTGACCCTCGGCCCCGCAGCACCCGACATTTATCCCTACTGTTTCATCGTCGATGGTGTGAGCATCATGGACCCCCAGAGCGACGGCTACTTCCCCAATGAAGGTTTCAAGAACAGCCTGCTCAATGTTCCGAGCAGAAAAGGACCGATGCTTCACGAAGTCATGGCTGAACAACAAGGCACGATGGAGTACATCCATTACTACTCAAAAAGTTTAGGTGCCACCAATAATGCGGTTGTCTATCTTCCGCCCAACTACTTCCTGCCCGACAACAAAAAGCACTATCCCGTGTTTTATCTCATCAGCGGCACCACCGACACCGAAGAGGTATATTACAAAGTGGGAAAAGTGAACAACATTCTCGACAATCTGATTGCCGACGGTCTCGCCCTGGAGATGATAGTGGTGCTGCCTTATGGCAATCCCTACAAACTGCTCCCCGTTCAGCCGGGAATGGCCGGTGTGCCACAGATGCAGTTTGGCAGAGATGTGTTCAGCCTCGACCTGATAAACGACCTGATGCCCTATGTGGAAAAGAACTTCCGCACCATCAATGACCGCGACCACCGCGCCATAGGCGGTTTCTCACGTGGCGGCAATCAAGCCCTCATGAATGGACTGAGCAACCTTGACCTGTTCTCATACCTCTGCTCCTACAGTTCGTTCACCTCTACCAACATCCCCGGTGTCTACGACAATGCCGATGACACCAACAGCAAAATCAACCTGTTCTGGCTGGGTGTGGGTACCGACGATTTCCTTTACGGCACAGCCCGCGACTATATGGAGTTTCTCGACAAGAAAGGCATCCGCTCAGTGAAGGAGTTCACCCACGACAAGTTCGGTCATACCTGGATGAATGCCAGGTATTTTCTCGACAAAACCCTGCGACTGCTCTTCAATAAAGAGGCTTCGGCAATAGCCATGCGCAACGGGAAGCCCGCACTGGCAGCCACCGGAAAGGAAGAACAGTTTACACCGGGTGTGATGGCGCGTTTGTTCCCCAAACCCATCATCTCGCCCGAATACACCGCCGAAGGCACCACATTCCGCTTCAAGGCACCCGATGCAAAAGAAGTGTTGTTGGTCACCGAACTGGGTGGCAAAGCACAGCAGATGCAGAAAGATGCCGACGGAGTGTGGGAAGCTAAGATAACAGGGCAGAAAGACCATCCTTTCACCTACTATTTTGTGGTGGATGGAACCCCGGTGGCCGACCCCAACAACATGTACCTGTCGCCTTCGAAAGGTTTCAAGCCCAGCATTGCCTACCACACGTCCAGTCCCTATCACTTCGCCTCGATGGGCGAGGATATAAAGCATGGCATTTTGACCTACAACATAAAGAACAACGAGGCATGGTATTTACCACCCGTTGACGACCTCAACACCCCGACACTTGTCATCCAACTTTTGCCCGGTAAGAACGACACCGTGGAGAGCTGGTTCAAGGTGGGTGGTGCCGATGCCATCGCCGACCGGCTCTTCTCCGAAGGAAAAACAAAGCCCTGCATCCTCACCACCAGCAGTTTGAAAAACATTCGTCTACGCGACGTCCATACACTGAAGGCCGATGACTACAAGACCTGGGGTGAGCGGCAAGCCGCCCTTGAAAAACTCCTTTTAAAACTCAAATAAAAAAACATACAAAAAGATGAGAAAACTGTGCTTATTTCTTCCCAGCCTGTTGCTGCTCACATTCCTTCCCCTTTCCACAACAGCCAAGGGAAATGTGGTGTTCGACACCTATGAGTGGGACTTTGGCACTCTCTATGCCATGAAAGGCGCCGTGTGCCACACCTTCACCATGAAAAACAATTCGGAAACGGCCGTACTCATCAGTCGCGACATACCCAGTTGCGAGTGCGTTCAGGCCCTCTACCCCACCAAAGCTGTCGCTCCAGGCGAGGCTGCCCAGGTGACTGTAGTGTTGAATCCCGGCAACTCCATAGGCAACACATACCGCCATGTGGAACTCATAGACAACAACGGCAAGACGCTTGGCGCCCTGACGGTAAAAGCCATGGTGAGCGATGCCCCTGTTCAAGGCAAATATCCTTTCCAGGATCCCAACCTGAGCAATGAGGAGCGCGTGGAAAACCTTATATCGCTGCTCACCGCCGAGGAAAAAGTGGGACTGATGATGAACAAGTCGATATCTGTCGACCGGCTCGGCATACCCTCCTACAACTGGTGGAGCGAGGCCTGCCACGGTGTGCGTCAGGGAGGCTACACGGTCTATCCGCAGCCCATTGGTATGGCAGCCGCCTTTGATGCCAAGATGGTGTACGACGTGTTCAGCACCGTATCTGACGAGGCACGCGCCAACTGGAACCGCTCCGACCACAACCAGTTTGGTGTCCCTATGGGTACTGTCTACTACCCCGGCAACCCCGAACTCACTTTCTGGTGCCCCAACGTGAATATTTTCCGCGACCCGCGCTGGGGCCGCGGTCAGGAAACCTGTGGCGAAGACCCCTATCTGAATGCGGTATTAGGCGTGCAGACCGTTCTTGGCATGCAGGGCAACGACAGCCGCTATTACAAGACGCATGCCTGTGCCAAGCACTATGCTGTGCACAGCGGACCAGAACCACTGCGCCACTCCTACAACGCATCGGTATCGATGCGCGACCTCTGGGAGACATACCTGCCCGCTTTTAAAGCCTTGGTGAAGAAAGGCAATGTGCGCGAAGTGATGTGCGCCTACAACCGTTATGAAGGCAAACCGTGCTGCACCAGCGACCGACTGCTGGTAGACATCCTGCGCCGCAAGTGGGGCTATGACGCCATTGTGCTGACCGACTGCGACGCCATCAACAACTTCTACAACAAAGGTCAGCATGAGACCCATCCCGATCCTCTCTCTGCTTCTGTCGACGCCGTTCTCAACGGCACCGACCTGGAATGCGGCAAGGTGTTCATGGTGCTCACAGAAGCATTGAAAAAGGGACTCATCACAGAGTCGGTTCTCGACGACCATCTCCGCAAGACCCTTATGGGCCGTTTCGAACTGGGCATGTTCGATCCTGCCGAAATGAGTCCATGGGCCAATTTGGGCGAGGATGTCATCAGCAGCGAGAGCAATCATGCACTGGCTATTGAAGCCGCCCGCAAGTCGATGGTGTTGCTGCACAACAACGGTGTGCTGCCACTCTCACGGCAGATTCGTACACTCATGGTGGTGGGTCCCAACGCTGATGATGCCGCCATGCTGAACGGCAACTACGGCGGCACTCCCACCAAGGCACACACCCACTCGCTGCTCGAAGGTCTGAAAGCCGCCCTCCCCAACACCCGTGTGATTTACCGCAAGGCATGCGAACTGACCGACGAATACAACACCATTCCCCATCTTCAGGACTTTAACGAAGGCAAAGGCATGCTGGTGGAGTTCTACAACAACAAGGAACTGAGCGGTGAACCAGTGAAGACTGGCTACTACAAGGAACTCAATTTCTCAACCTTCGGCGCATGGGGATTTGCCGAGGGTGTGGACAACGACAATCTTTCCGTACGTCTGAAAGGCCAGTTCAAGGCCACCTTCACCGGTGAACTGAAATACACCATCATGACCGACAACGGTTATGTGCTGAAGGTGAACGATACAGTAGTGGAAGAGGCACAACCAACGGCAAGAAGAGGCGGGTTCTTCCGTCGCTCGGTAGAATACAAGTCATTCCCAGTGACCGAAGGACAGACCTACGACGTAGTGGTGGAATACAAACGCGGCAACGGCAATTTCGCCCTTCTCCGTGGCGACTTCTGCGAGCGTAACCTCGTTGATTTCACTGAGTTGGCCAAAGAGGCACAGCAGGCCGACGCCATCATCGTTATAGGCGGCATCTCAGCACAATTGGAAGGTGAGGGCGGTGATAAAGCCGACATCGAACTGCCTAAGGTGCAGCAGCGTTTAGTGAGGGCCATGCACGGCACCGGCAAGCCCGTGGTGATGGTCAACTGCTCCGGTTCGGCTATTGCCTTCGGCAGCATAGAGGGTCAATATGATGCCTTAGTGCAGGCATGGTATGCCGGGCAAGGCGGAAGCCAGGCACTGGCCGACGTGCTCTTAGGCGACTACAACCCGAGCGGCAAACTGCCTGTGACATTCTACAAATCAAACGATGACCTGCCCGATTTTCTCGACTACAGCATGGACAACCGCACCTACCGCTACTTCCACGGCACTCCGCTTTATGCCTTCGGCTACGGTCTGTCGTACACCCAATTCGCCATCGGAAAAGGCAAACTGTCGAAGAAGAGCATGCGTGCCGACGGCAAGATAACCGTAACGGTGCCGGTGACCAATACCGGACAGCGCGATGGCGACGAGATAGTACAGGTGTATGTGAAGGCACTCGACTACCCCGATGCACCCATCAAGTCGCTCAAAGGTTTCCAACGTGTTCATCTCAAGGCAGGAGAGACCGCCAAGGCCACCATCACCCTCGACGGAGAGTCGTTCGAATACTATGACCCCAGCATTGACGAACTGTCCACACGCAAGGGACGCTACCAGATACTCTACGGCAACTCCTCCATGGACAAAGACCTCAAGTGCCTTGACTTCACAGTGAAGTGATTCAACAAGCCTGTACAGGTAAAATAGAGAATGAGCCCTGTTAGTTGACGCATCACTATCAGGGCTCATTTATATTTGACAGAAAAACCATACTATTTTGGCCGAAATGCTTTTTTCTCAAATATTTCAATTATATTTGCCACAGCATTTATGCTGCCAACCCATAGCATCATCAAAAACAATGAAAACAACTGCAAAAAAGTATCTACTAACATTCCTCGTCGCACTCTGTACACTCACAATGACAGCCCAGGTGCCTGGTTTCCCTGGTGCTGAGGGCCATGGCCGCTATGTGACCGGCGGTCGAGGCGGCAAGGTAATCCATGTGACAAACCTGAACGACAGCGGCACCGGATCATTCCGCGCCGCCGTGAACGGCTCTTCTAAGAAAATCATCGTATTCGACGTGGCAGGTGTCATCGCTCTGAAGAGCGACCTCGTCATCGGTGCCAACACCACCATAGCCGGACAGACCGCACCCTATCCCGGCATCACACTTCGCTACCGCACCGTGCGTCCCGGAGCCAACAATATCATCCGTTTCATCCGTATACGCCGCGGACAGGAAAAGGATGTGAACGACGGTGCCGATGCCATCTGGCAGCGTGAGAAGAACGGCATCATGATAGACCATTGCTCCTTCAGCTGGTGCATCGACGAGGTGGCCTCTTTCTACGACAACAACAACTTCACCATGCAGTGGTGCACCATAGCAGAGAGCCTGACCAACGCCGGACACGGCAAGGGTGCCCATGGCTATGGCGGCATCTGGGGCGGCAAGTTGGCCTCTTTCCACCACAACTTCCTGCTGCACATGCAGAACCGTGTGCCCCGTTTCAACGGTGCCCGCTATCAGTGGAGCGGCTACAAGAACAACTCAGAGTACAGCACCTATCAGTGGGAGAACTATGTGCAGGCTGAGATTGTAGACTTCCGCAACTGCGTGCTCTACAACTGGGGCACTGGCGGTTGTTACGGCGGCCCGGGCGGAGGCTACATCAACATGGTGAACAATTACTACAAGGCCGGCCCCGCCACCAAAAACAAGACCCGCGTGACCCAGGTAACCGTCGGTGCTTCGGGCAATTCCACCCCAGCCGAACTCAACGGAATGACCAGCCGTTACTATATCAACGGCAACTATGTCGCAGCCGCCTCCAACCCCGAGAATTACGACTGGCAAGGTGTAATCTATGACAGTGGCACGTACATGATTGACGGTGAGCGTTACAGTATAGACAAAAACCACAAGTATGGCAGTAATGTGGAATACAAGCAGAATTCTTCGGGTGCCGATTGTGTGAGCATCAAGATCAACGAACCCACCGCCAAGGGTGAGGTGACCACCCAGAGCGCACAGACCGCCTTCGACATGGTGACCTTGTATGCCGGTGCCTCCCTCTTCAAGGATGATGTAGACGACCGCTACCACAACGAGGCCATCAGCGGCACCGCTACCTATACAGGCTCTGTGACCGGCCAGCCGGGCATCATCGATCTGGTGTCCGATGTGAACGGCTATACCGAGGAGAATTTCGGTACGGGAGAGCGTCCAGCTGACTTCGATACTGACGGTGATGGCATTGCCGACGAATGGGAGTTGGCCAATGGCCTCAATCCCAACGATGCCAACGATGCCGCTCTCTTCACCATCGACAGCGAGCGTGAATGGTACAGCAATCTGGAAGTATATCTCAACTCATTGGTTGAGGACATCATGCAAGCCGAGAATGGTGGTGCCCAGAGCAGTGTCGACGAATACTATCCCGTCTACAACAAGCCCGCCAGCATCTCGACTGCACGAACCAGTCATATTGTGAGCATAGAATACTACACCATTGACGGCAAACGCATCGCCCAGCCCACGAAAGGCATCTGCCTGCAACGCATGAAGATGGCCGACGGTTCTGTGAAGACAAGCAAAGTGGTTTTCTAAACAAAGCACGGTGACAAGTCGACTATGCAAGAACAGAGAATAACAAGTGCACAAAACCCGAAGATAAAGCTGCTGTTGTCGCTGCAGAAGAAATCGGCAGAGCGGCGTGAGAAAGGACTCTTCGTGGTGGAGGGAATGAGAGAGTTGGAACATTGTATGGAAGCCGGCTACAGGCTCCATGCCGTGTTCTACTGTCCCGCCCTTGTGAAGAGACTGCCCTCCGGTGTGACGGCGCAATCATGTCCTTGCTATGAAGTGACATCCGACCTTTATGCCAAGATTGCCTGTCGGGGCACCACCGAGGGCATCGTGGCGGAGGTGGAGACCCGCAAACAGGCACTCAGCGACTTGCCATTAAGAGAGAACCCACTCATCGTAGTGCTGGAGAGTGTGGAAAAGCCAGGCAATTTAGGTGCCGTGCTGCGCAGTGCCGATGCCGCTCATGCCGATGCCGTCATTGTGTGCGACCCACTCACCGACCTGTACAATCCCAATCTGATACGCAGTTCTATCGGTGCCTTGTTCACCGTGCCCTGTGTGGCCTGCTCCTCAGAAGAGTGCATACAGTATCTCAAAGAGAAAGGCATCCGTATACTGACTGCCCAACTGCAGGATTCCCATCTCTATTACGACACTGACATGCGGCAGGGCACCGCCATCGTGATGGGAACAGAGTCGACAGGCCTCACCTCCATCTGGCGTGAGGCCGCCGACGCCCACATCCGCATACCGATGTTAGGGCGGCTCGACTCTCTCAATGTGTCGGTGAGCGCCGCCATCCTGCTCTTCGAGGCTGTACGGCAAAGGAATTGAAAAGGATTTCTTTGAACAGGAAGAATGTCAATAGTACCTATTTTTTGAATCAGCAATAATCAATACCAATGAATATATACGAAAAAATCAACGAAATCGTTGAACCAAGAAGGGAGAATTATATTTCTCGAGCATACGATTATTTGATGCTGATAGCCATTCTTATCGGCATTTTCCCGTTGATGTTTAGAACCCAACATAAAATTTTTTGGTATTTCGATATCATTTCGGGTATATGCTACACTATCGACTACATATTGCGCTGGATGACATACCATGTCCGCTCTTCCAAGAGCAAGTTGGTCTCGTTTGCCATATATCCATTCACACCAATGGCAATCATCGACCTTCTTTCTATATTGCCGACTGTCAGCCTTTTGGCACCTACATTCAAGATGTTCCGTGTCCCTCGTCTGCTAAAAGTGGTGAGGGTTATCAAAATTATCAGATATTATGAACCTCTTGGTGTTATTCTATCAGTGATACGCAAACAAAAAAAGATACTGCTGACGGTTCTTTCACTTGCGTTCTTCTATATTTTCATTACCGCAATGATTATGTTCAATGCCGAAGAAGACATCAATCCACAAACGGGCGAATACCTGTTTGAAAATTTCTTCGACGCATTCTATTGGGCTGCCTGCACACTTACCACGGTGGGTTATGGCGACTTGTATCCCATTTCTGACACAGGAAGGTTTATCAGTATCATTTCTGCTATGGTTGGTATCGCCATCATCGCCCTGCCTTCTGGTATTATAACAGCCGGTTATATGGAGGAACTTGAATCAAGAAGAAAAGAAAAAGAAGCGAAAGAAGCAGCAAAGAAAAAAGAAACCAATAATACAGAAAAAGGTAAAAGCGATTCCCCAAAGTCAGAATAATTCTTTTGGGGGTTCATTGTGAATGAATGTCAACATTGGAGATGATTCTTTCATAGTGGCAATGTGAATTGTAAAAAAAATAGCCTGTTATTCCGTTATTCATTGTTTTTAACTACTTTTGCATTCTGAAAGGGAATTAGAATGGGCATAGAAACAAGACGCAAACGATTCTCATGGCTGCTGTTGTCGGTATTTTTGCCGATGATGCTTTTCTCTGTGCTGCATACGCACCAAGGTGAGGTTCATGCCACGGAGGTTTGCCAAGACTGCCTGCATCATGTGCACCACAGTCACATAGTGAGTGCCAAAGCTTGCATAGATCATTGCGTGCTCTGCGAATTTCAGACGATCCCTTTTGTCAAAGCCCAATCCGTTTTCTCTTTTCTACCGACCGTCGGACACCATGTTGTTTTTATTTTGCCGTCGGCCGTTGCTGTCTGCCATCGGGCAGGCATCCTGATTCCCCGCGCGCCACCCATTTTTGTTTAAAACACTCTTTCCTCATCCAAGTGAAGGAACGAGAACATCGGCAGTAAAACGATTCCATCCACAAAGGGTCATGGACACAGTATTGTGTTCAAGCTCATTGTCGGGTATGTATCCGTAACCCACTGCCGCACCCAGGTTTCTGCAATGGCGTTTGCAGCAACTTGTTGTTATCACTAAACAAAATTGGCATTTAATCACAAAAAGAATCAGAATGAAGACCATTATTTCCATGCTGATGTGTCTCTGCTATGCTATGAACAGTCTGGCTGACACACCACCCACCCATACACGGCTTTCGGGCAAAGTGACCGACGCTGTTGACGGAGAGCCACTGATAGGTGTTACCCTCCACATAGCCGAACTGAGCAAGACTGCCGTCACCGACACCGACGGCACATACGAGTTTGATAAACTACCCGCCAAGCACATCACCATTCAAGTGAGCTATGTGGGACACCAGACCATCATCCGCCAGATAGACCTTAGCACCACCACACGGGCCGACTTCGTGATGCACGAAAGCAACGCCATGATTGATGAGGTAGTGGTGACCGGCATCACCGGCGGTACCCTGACACGCGAGTCGCCCACACCAGTCTCCATAGTGAGCCATCGTGACTTGCTCACTGCCTCTTCCACCAACATCGTCGATGCCATCGCCCACAAACCTGGCATGGCCCAAATCACCACTGGCAACGGCATTTCCAAACCTGTGATACGCGGTCTGGGCTACAACCGCATTGTGACAGTGGCCGACGGCATCCGCCAGGAGGGACAGCAGTGGGGCGACGAGCACGGCATTGAGGTCGATGCCCAAAGCGTGCAACACATCGAGATATTAAAAGGACCTGCCTCGCTCATGTATGGTTCCGACGCCATGGCAGGTGTGGTGATTTTCCACACCAACCCGACCCTCGCCTCCGGACAGATACAGGGCAGCGTGGACACCGAATACCAAACCAACAGCGGTTTGTGGGCATACTCATTGCAGACGGGCGGCAACAAACAAGGTACCATCTGGGACATCCGCTACTCGGGCAAGATGGCACATGCCTACAAGAACGCCTATGACGGCTATGTGCTGGGCAGCCAGATGCGAGAACAGGCTCTGCGCGGCATGGTAGGGCTCAACAGGCAGTGGGGCTACAGCCATGTCATACTGAGCTATTACCATTTCACTCCCGGTATGGTGGAAGGTGAACGCGATGAAGAGACCGGACAATTCATCATGCCCATAAACAACAACGGCGAGGAAGGCGAGGCCATAGCCAACCATCATGCCCTCACCACCTACGGCCATGGTTTCCCTTACCAGCAGATACATCACTACAAGGCCGTGTGGGACCACTCTGCGTATATCGGAGACGGAACGCTCAAACTGACCTTAGGCTATCAGCAAAACCGCAGACAGGAATTTGAGGAGGTGACAGAGCCCGATGAGAGCGGGCTCGACTTCCTTCTCCACACCATGAGCTATGACTTGCGCTATACCCTACAGCAAGCGGCAGAATGGCGGTTGGCAGCCGGCATAGGCGGTATGTGGCAGCGCTCGCTCAACAAAGGAGAGGAGTGCCTTATCCCTGCTTATGTGCTGAACGACATGGGTGCCTACGCCACAGCCAGCAGGCAATGGGGAACCTGGAATATGAGCGGTGGCCTGCGCATAGACCGCCGCCACCTGCACTCATTCGCCAATGAGGAGCTGTTCAACCAATTCTCCCGCACCTTCCATGCGCTTACAGGCAGTATAGGTGCCGTATACACGCTCAGCAGCAAGTCGCAACTGAGGCTGAACATGGCCCGTGGTTTCAGGGCGCCCAACCTGAGCGAACTGGGTTCAAACGGCGAGCATGAGGGCACTTTCCGTTATGAAATAGGCAATACCGACCTGCGTCCTGAGTACAGCTGGCAGGCCGATGCGGGTTATGACTTCAACTCACCGATCGTGTCGGCACAGGCCTCACTCTTTATCAACTTCATCAGCCATTTCACATTTGCCCACCGACTGGCAGGAAAGGAAATCGACGAACTGCCCGTATATCAATTCACACAAGGAGATGCCCGTTTATGGGGCGGTGAGATGAGCGTGGACATTCACCCCATAGAGCCGCTGCATTTTGAGAACACATTCTCCTATGTCAACGCCACACTGCAGCACCAGCCTTCCGACCGTAAGTATCTGCCTTTCACCCCGGCACCGCGATGGACATCAGAACTGAGTCTTGAACTGATACGAGACGGCAAGCTGCTCAACAATACATATATAAAGGTAGGGTTGGAGTGCTTTTTAAGACAAAATCATTTTTACGGTGCAGATGAAACGGAGACGGCCACTCCTTCCTACACATTGCTCAGCCTCTCAGCGGGCACCGACATACGCAACAGGAAACACACCCTATGCACCCTTGCGCTCAATGCTGACAACTTGACAGACCGTGCTTATCAAAATCATCTGAGCCGTCTGAAATATGCCGCCATGAATCCCGTAACCGGCCGCAGGGGTATCTACAACATGGGCCGGAACTTCAGTATCAAGGTGAGTGTACCTATTTTTTAGAGAGGGGGAGTAATCGGAGAAATCGGAGGATTCTGAGTAATCGGAGTAATCGGAGTAATCGGAATAATCGGAGTAATCGGAATAATCGGAGTAATCGGAGTAATCGGAGTAATCGGAATAATCGGAGTATTCGGAATAATCGGAGTATTCGGAGTATTCGGAGTAATCGGAATAATCAGAGGATTCTGAGTAATCAGATTGTAAAAGCGCGGAATCTTAAAATAAGTTAAAGATTTGGATGGTATTATGAATTATATTACATTTGCAGTGTACTATTAATGTAGTACACTAATACACTAAAGTGTTTACAATGCTAAATCGCTGATTATCAACAAAAAAAATAAGGTTATGATTCAGATTCAAGACATCCACTACAAGTATTCCGGCAGCAAGAATCCTGTATTCAGCGGCCTTAGCCTTCAGTTGGAAAAGAACAACATTTATGGCCTTTTAGGCAAGAACGGCATGGGTAAGTCCACCCTACTCTATCTGATAAGCGGTCTGTTGTTTCCAAAGAAAGGCCAAATCACCATCGACGGAGCCGACACCCGCAAACGGTTGCCAAGCATGCTGAAAGAAATCTTCATTGTGCCCGAGGAGTATGACCTGCCCCGTATGAGTTTGAAGGAAATGATACGCATGCATCAGGATTTTTATCCCCGCTTCAGCGAGGCGGTGATGAGACAGTGTCTCGATGAGTTCGAATTGGAATCCGATATCCGTCCTCAAGCACTCTCCATGGGTCAGAAAAAGAAGCTGTACATGAGTTTTGCGCTTGCAGCCAACACCCGTTACCTGTTTATGGACGAGCCGACCAATGGTCTCGACATTCCCTCCAAAGGACTGTTCCGTAAAGTGGTGGCCGGCCACATGACGGACGACCGCCTCATGATTATCTCCACCCATCAGGTGCATGATGTGGAGAGCCTACTCGACCATCTGCTGCTGCTCGACCATTCGAAAATTGTACTCGACGCCTCGGTTAGCGACATCACCTCACGCTATGACTTCGGCTACACTCCCCAACCCGTTACCGAGGATGTGCTCTACGCTGAGCCTGCCCTGCAGGGGCATGCCGTCATCACCCGTCATCAAGAAGGCACTGACGAGACCCCGCTCAATCTGGAACTTTTCTTCAATGCCGTTACTAAAGGAGGTCTGCGATGAAAACATTTTCCCTGACACGCTTCCTGCGATGTATGAAATGGACCCTGCTGCTAGAGCGTAGCTACCTGCGGCTCCAGGCCCTGGTATATATCTCTATCGCAACCTTTTTCATGTTCATAGACTCTTCATCCTCAAATCCGGACAATGTCAATGTCTTTAAGTTGGTCTTTTTATCCGCTTTCTATGTCCTTTGCATGGCCGCCTTCATGCTTTATGAGGCAGAAAAGCCCATTGCCCGTCTGCGTATGATGATGATGCCCTTTTCCAACTGCGAGAAGTATCTCTCCCGCATCTGTATCTACCTTTTAGGCTCATTCCTATTCATCTTTGCCGGGGAGATGGTGGCAGATCTGGTGCATTGGTCGCTCTGCAACGCCGTTGGCCACAAAACAGCATGGATTACCCCTCTCTATTTCAGCAACATAAAGAGGATTCTTCTCTGGGCCACATCTGACCATATCGCAATGTACGGGATTGCACTTCTCATACTTTCGCTCAGCCTACTCTCTGGTGTCACTTTCCGCCGGATAGGCTTCGGCTTGCTTTGCGTCATTATCATCCTTATAACCATTGCACTGCCAGAAAGTATGACAGTCAGCATACTGCTCTCCATTCTGTTCATAGCAGCTTCCTACAAGATATTCTGCAACATTCAATTCATCACACGCAAATGGCTACAACTGTAAACCTCGACCCCTGGCGTTTCTTCCGTCTCATAGGCTGGCGGCTCATCAAGCAGCGTCGTTCTGCTTTTTATGCCATCCTCGGTATAGCGGCTGGCATCCTGACGTTCTCACTTCTCTCCAGCATCGGTTTATTATACAACAAAAGCAATTTCATGGGCATGATGGATGTGGTACATCAACACTTCGTTCGTGATGAGATGTTCACCACCATGTTAACGACCTTCAGCATATTTATCCTCGTTGTGTCGCCCTCGTTTTATATCCAAGATATGGAAGAAAAAGGAGGCCGTCTGGCCGAACTTACCCTTCCGGCCTCCACAGGCGAGCGTTTCTGGTCGAAATTGATTGCCAACATGCTCTTCACCCTCACGGCACTGGCCGTAGGCTTCGTACTCGACTGGCTGGTCATCTCCGCCATCTGGTATTTCCATGACGGCAGCACAGTGCATCTCATCCAAACGATGAATCTTTCGCGCTATGTCTGGCCCATCCTGACGGGTTATGCCTTTTTCTTGTTAGGAGGTACCCTGTTGCGCCGCAAGGCATGGGCATGGACTATCATGGCAGGCTATCTATTGATACAGGCAGGCATCAGCATGCTGAAGGCACTGTCCAAAACAAATTATACCGACATTGATAAACTGGCAACTGAAGCAAATGCCCATCACTACTACCTGTACTGCGCTGCAGCCGCCTTGTTATTCCTCGTACTGGCACGCTGGCTCTTCGGCCGCCTGCAACTTGTCCAACACAAATGGTTCAACCTATGACATTCCACAACGACAAGGCCATCTACCTGCAAATGGCCGACCGCATTTGCGACGAGATACTGACCGGCACCTACAAAGCCAACGACCGCATACCAAGTGTGCGGGAGTATGCCGTGCTGCTGCAGGTGAACACCAACACTGCCATGAAGACCTACGACCTGCTGGCCCGTGAGGGCATCATCTACAACCGCCGCGGCCTGGGCTACTATGTGGCGGAAGACGCCCGCACACAGATTCTGGCCCGACGGAAAGTCGAGTTCATCCAGCAGACACTTCCCGAGGTCTTCAGACAGATGCGTCTGCTCGGCATCAGCATGGACGACATAGAAAAAGCATGGAGGGAGCAGTAGCAGGCAAGCTATCTCTCCACAACCATTGAAAACCCGCAAAAACGGGGCATGGAGTCAAAAAAAACACTTCCATGCCCCGTTTTTGCCGTAAAATGCGTAACTTCGCTGCCAAAACATCCACTATCACTATGAAAGAGAACAGAATAACCCGATTGTTTGGCATTGAGCGTCCTATCATTCAGGGCGGCATGGTATGGATAAGCGGCTGGCGCCTGGCGGCTGCGGTGAGCAACGCCGGCGGTCTGGGACTGCTCGGAGCAGGCAGCATGCACCCCGAGACCCTTATTGAGCACATCCGCAAGATGAAGGCAGCTACCCAAAAGCCTTGGGGTGTGAACGTGCCGTTGATGTATCCCGAGATAGACCGTCTGATGGACATCCTCATCGAAGAGGGTGTGAAGATTGTGTTCACCTCTGCCGGCAGTCCCAAGAAATTCACGGCCCGCCTGCATGAGGCAGGCATGAAGGTGGCCCATGTGGTGAGCAGTTCCAAATTTGCCCGCAAGTGCGAGGAGGCAGGTGTAGATGCCGTAGTGGCTGAGGGCTTTGAGGCCGGCGGCCACAACGGCCGTGAGGAGACCACCACGCTCACCCTCATCCCACAGGTGCGTGCAGCCACCACCCTTCCTCTCATTGCAGCCGGCGGTATCGGCTCCGGTGAGGCCATGCTTGCCGCCATGGCATTGGGAGCCGAAGGAGTTCAGATAGGCACCCTCTTCGCACTCTCACAGGAGAGCAGCGCCTCCGATGCTTACAAGAAGCGCTGCACCACGCTCGAGGAAGGCGACACCATGCTCACGCTGAAACTCATTTCCCCTACCCGTATGGTGAAGAACGCCCTCTACAGCCGCATCTTGGAAGCGGAGAAAGAAGGCGCCGCAGTAGAAGACCTGCGCCTCATCATGGGCAAGGCAGCCTCAAAACGAGGCATCTTCGAGGGAGACATCGAGAATGGAGAATTGGAAATCGGCCAGATAGCCTCTTCCGTGAAAGAGATAAAGAGTGTGGCAGAGATTATGGCCACCCTTGAGCAACAATTTGCAGCCGCCCAGGCCAAGGTGGCACAATTATAAGCCTAAGCCATTACGGGGCAGACTGTGGAACCAATTGCGACATCCAACGTCCTCTCCACAGTCTGCCCAGCAACAGCGCACCCCTGAGACACAGTTCGATAGCCATTGCTATCCACACTCCCCTCAGTCCGTAATCAGCGGCCAGCCAATAAGCCAGCGAGAGCCTTACAAACCACATACTGGCCAGATTCAACATTGCCGGTTTGAAGGTGTCGCCGGCACCCACGCAGACACTGAATGCCACGATAGAAGCGGCGAACATCGGTTCGGCGAAGGCTTCTATCCGCAAGCACTGGGCACCTAAATTCCGCACTTCTTCAACAGGTGTCATCAGTCCCATCATCTCCGGTGCCAGCCAGAACATCACTGCTCCCATAACAGCCATGATTATCATACCGCAAGCCACTGTCATCCAAGCAAAACTACGGCATAGCGGTTGGCGACCCGCACCGATGCTCTGCCCCACCAGGGTGGTGGCAGCCTCACCTATACCATATCCTGGCATATAGCACAGACTCTCGGCAGTGATGGCCAGTGTGTTGGCAGCGATGGCCACATTGCCCAGCGGAGCCACAATGAGAGTACTCACTATCTGTGCCCCACTCATCAACACCGACTGTGCCGCCATAGGTGCTCCTATCTTCAAGGCATTGCGAAGGTAACTCCATTCCAAGCGAAAATGTTCTCCGATTCTACGCAGTGAGAGGATATCACTGCGGAACACGGCAAACCATACCAGGATGGCAGCACCGATAAAGATAGAAAGAGCTGTACCCATGGCCGCACCCTTCACACCAAGATGCAGATGGTAGATAAAGAAATAATTAAATGCCACATCGAGCACACATTCTAAGATGCTCACCACACTGGGCACCACCATGTTGCCGGAGCATTTGAGCATGGCAGCCGAAATGCCCGCCAACTGAAAGAAAGGTCCGGCAAGGGAGAAAATGAGGAAGTAGGCTGAGGCATCGGCAGCGATGTCGGCCTTGCCGCCCAGCCAATAGGGCAATGGCTGCGCGATGCACACCGCCGACAAGGTGAGCAACATAGTGAGTACCATCGTAGCGATTAGTCCGTGGCGGAACACCTGACGTGCTTTCACGAAATCGTTGGCACCGATAAAATGCGCCACCTGCACGGAGAATCCCATCGATGCGGCCCCTGTCATGCTTCCGTAGAGCCAGGTGGTGGTCTCCACCAGTCCGCATGCCGCCGAGGCGTTAGTGCCCAGATGTCCCACCATGGCCTGATCGATAAAAAACATCACCACGCTGGTGATTTGTGCCAGAATGGAGGGTATGCTCAACAAGACAATCAAGTTGAGTTTGTCGCTGGTTGTCATTGGCTTACCGCTACGGATAAGCTCCAGCATCGATTCGCTTTTCTGGGTGATTCGCATTCTGATTGCAAAGTTACGTAAAATCGAGGGGAGAATAAAATGAATTCATTCATTTTTTATCCCGAGATGGAGTAACTTCGACGGTCACTTAAAAGTTACGAATAAATGAGGGCAAAGCAAAATAAACGTGTTTATTTTCTTTGCCGAGTGACAGTAACTTCGACAGTCACGTCAAAGTTACGAATAAACGAATGCAAAAAAGGATACGCAAAAGGAAGAAAACGTCTATTTTTATTATTTTTGCAACAACTAACAATCCGTTCGTAATAAAACCATTCATCACCCGTCGTATAGCGGATGAATGCTGATGGCTCAAAAAGCCATTTTATATGAATGACACGGACAACAATGGCAAGAATCATGGACATAGAGCATTTTTTCATAGAGAAAGGGCACGGAGAAGCGTTGATACTCCTACATGGAAACGGCGAGAACTGTGATTATTTTCAGGGGCAGATAGATCAGTTTTCCCGTTACTATCACATCTATGCCATCGACACCAGGGGACATGGCAAAACACCGAGGGGCGATGCCCCCTTCACTATCAGGCAATTTGCCGATGACCTGCTTGGGTTTATGGATGCCCACAAGATAAAGAAAGCCCATCTGCTGGGATTCTCCGATGGTGGCAATATCGCCATGATCTTCGCATTGAAATATTCTGACCGTGTGAGCAGTCTGATACTCAATGGTGCCAATCTGAACGCAAAAGGTGTGAAACGCTCTGTTCAAATCCCAATCGAGATAGGCTACAGGATTGCGTACTTATTTGCTGGAATAAGCAAAAAAGCCAGACAAAACGCTGAAATGCTGGGACTGATGGTCAATGACCCCAATGTGTCGCCTGAAGAACTCACGGGAATACGCTCAAAGACCCTTGTCATTGCAGGAACCAACGACATGATCAAGGATAATCACACCCGCCTGATAGCCCGCAGCATTCCCGGCTCCCGTCTTGTCATCATCAAGGGGAATCACTTCATCGCCAATCAATGTCCGCAGGAGTTCAACCGTGTGGTGCTGGATTTCTTGAAAGAATAGAATTTGTCTCACATTCTCCTTCACGACTATGCCACGGAGAATAGTGACGCTTTTTTATGCACAAGTATCTGCAAAAAAAAACTGTCATGAGAGAGCAAATGCCACTATATAAGTAAAAATCAGAATAGAAAACTTGCAGAATTACGGCATCGTTGCTATCTTTGCAATACACAAAAAATCAATAAAAAATATTCATTATGAGAAGACTATTGACATCATGGCTGGCACTCACACTCTGCTTGCTGGCAAACAATGTGTTCGCACAAACAGGGAACGAAATTAGATGGAAACACAGTTTCACAGGGACAGAAATAAATGCTACCAATTACACAGATCCCATAACTTTGACTGATGACAACCAAGGAAGTCCATTGACATGGAATCTCAGCGTTAGTTGGGCAAATGATATCTATTTCGGTGGAAGTGATTGTATTCAGATTGGCAGCTCCAAAAACCAGCCAACAGTTTCGAACTAAGTACTGATGGCATAAAAGGCAAAGTGAAAGATATAAATGTTGAAATTTATGGTTCATCAAGGATATCTGGTTCTGTGGAAGTCACGGTTGGTACTGACACATTGGGTACATATAGTTTGACAGACAATCCAAATGAGGTGTTTTCATTTAGCAAATCAAATGATGCAGCAGGCCTGATAAAACTAAGTGTAAGTCAAAAAAATACTTCGCTCGCAATCTATCTCGTCTCTATCGAAATAGTATATGAGTCAGACCCTTATGCCATCATTACCATCGGTGAGAGCGGCTATGCCACATACGCAAGCAGCAATGCACTCGACTTCAGCCAAGTGACTGATGCCGATGACCAACCTGCCGATATTGTGGCATATGTAGTGCCAGTCTATTATTCCAACAGTCAAGTGGGGTTGCTCAGGACTGGTGGCGACAGCAATTGCGACGACAGGACCGTTGCCGCAAATACTGGTATTGTTGTTAAAGGAGCGGCAGGAACCTATCATGTGAACTATTCAGATGAACCGGGCAACTATTTCGGAAATCTGCTAAAACCCGTTATCGGCACTATCATCCTGGAACCTACAGATGGCGATTACACCAACTTTGTGCTGACAGCGGATGGCTTCAGGCCATTGAGTCAGGCCGGCTCATTCGGTCCCAACAAAGCCTACCTTCAGATTCCCACCAGTTTTGTCACATCTCATAACATCACCTCATTCAATTTTGTGGAAATAGAAGATGTTTCAGGGATAGAAGAGGCCAAGACGAACCAATCGGCTGGTCAATGGTACACAATCGACGGCATCCGCATCGACAAACCCACACAAAAAGGCATTTATCTGCACAATGGCAAGAAAATGGTGATAAAATAACCATCAAAAACCACAAGAAGCTAAAATGGGCGGCTCCTTACTGTGAAGGGGCCGCCCATCATGCATATTTACCTAACTTTTTGCTTTCTCTAAAAAGGACCGAGGTTGTTATTTCTTCTCGATCGAGTTCTCAAACAGTAATCCTGATACGATCAACAGTGCAAACATTGCAAAAATTGTTGTTGTCATCTTTTTACCCTTTCTAAACTTTAAGTTAAACATCCGGCTTGCACCTCACGGTGGAGGCCGTTTCTTTCACTAACTCTTTGTGGCCGGCGGGATGTTTCTTTTTGTTATCCTTACTACAATCTTTTCCCTTTCCTAAAGCCATTTTCTTATTTCTTGTGGCTTATCCGGTCAAATCTGTACTAATGTCCTTTTGACGATGCAAAGATACATCCTTTTTACCCCTCACACCAAACAAATGGACCTCATTCTGCCGAAAATGGCCCTATTCTTGACCTTTGTCAAGCCGCTGTGTGCGCACACAGCGGCTTTTTGAGGCAAAAAAGCGGTCTCACAAGCGGAAATGGATTCCTTACTTGTGAGACCGTTGATATGCTAAAAAAGCGTCTAAATTCAATAAAATAATGTACGCGCGCGACCTATTCCACATCCCACACCAAAGATTCGGAGGCACTCCAAGAGGGTGTGGGTTTACCGGGATGGTAATAGGCAACCAATGCCAAATCAAACACCAATGTGCTGTAGGCCGGTATGCTGCTTGAGCCAGTGGTGCCATAACCCAACTGATAGGGAATGTACACCAACCAGTGGTCGCCAATGTGCATGTACTGCAAGGCTGTGGAAAAACCGTCGATTACTCCCGACACGGCAAAGAGGGAGGGATTGGAGATATCAGGATTGTAGGTATCCGTGCTCCATGACTTGTCGAAAACAAGTCCCAATTCAGCGTCGCTGCTGTCGACATGGGTGGTGGAAGCGAGGAGCTGGCCGCGATAATGGCAACGCACCGAGTCGGTGTAGAGCGGACAGCCGCTGCCCTTGCCTTCCTCCAACACTTTTACCAGGATGTAGTCGGTGGCGACACCGGAATCGCCGGAGGGTTTACCAAACGACTTGTAGATGCGCCAGCCCTGATTGCCAGAGAATATCTGCTGTCGCACCATATTGTACTTATTGACAAAAAACTGTTCGTTTTTCTTCTGCCAGTCGGGATACTCCTCCACCTCATCATCGCTCTCTTTGCACGAGACAAGAGCCAGGAGGGCGAAGAGAAGAGTGAGCAGCAGCTCTGGACGAATGTTTCTACTCATGGGCTGAAAAGAGAGGTTACTAAAGTTTCTTAAGCAAGCTGGCGATGCTCACTTTGTCCTCGATGATACCGAGAAGCTGGTCGATGCTGACACGCTCCTGCTCCATGGTGTCGCGGAAGCGAAGGGTCACAGTGTTGTCCTTCAGTGTGTCGTAGTCTACAGTCACGCAGTAGGGTGTGCCCACAGCGTCCTGACGGCGGTAGCGCTTTCCGATGGTGTCTTTCTCGTCGTAGGAGCAATTGAAGTGGAAACGCAGGTCGTCGATAATCTCGCGGGCTTTCTCGGGCAGTCCGTCCTTGCGCACAAGAGGCATTACTGCCAACTTGGTGGGAGCCAGGGCGGCAGGCAGGCGGAGCACGGTACGGGTCTCTCCATTCTCCAGCTTCTCCTCACAGAAGGAGTGGCACATGATGGAGAGGAACATACGGTCTACACCTATAGAGGTCTCGATGACAAACGGAGTGTAGCTCTCATTGGTGGCGGGGTCGAAATACTTGATGCTGCGGCCGGAGAATTTCTCATGCTGAGAGAGGTCGAAGATGGTACGGCTGTGAATGCCTTCCACCTCCTTGAAGCCAAACGGCATGTGGAACTCGATGTCGGTGGCGGCGTTGGCATAGTGGGCCAACTTATCATGGTCGTGGAAACGGTAGTTCTCTGCGCCGAAGCCCAATGCCTGATGCCAGGCCATACGGGTCTGCTTCCATTTGTTGAACCACTCCAGCTCGGTACCGGGAGTAACAAAGAACTGCATCTCCATCTGCTCGAACTCGCGCATGCGGAAGATGAACTGGCGTGCCACAATCTCATTGCGGAAAGCCTTGCCTATCTGGGCGATACCGAAAGGAATCTTCATGCGGCCGGTCTTCTGCACGTTGAGGTAGTTGACGAAGATACCCTGTGCTGTCTCAGGACGGAGATAAATCTTGCTTGCGGCCTCGGCACTTGCACCCATCTCTGTAGAGAACATGAGGTTGAACTGGCGCACGTCGGTCCAGTTCTTGGTTCCGCTGATGGGGTCGACGATGCCCTCATCCAGGATTATCTGCTTCAGCTCGGCCAAGTCCGGTCCCTGCATGGCAGCGGCGAAACGGGTGTGGAGAGCGTCGCGCTTGGCCTTGGTCTCAGCCACACGCGGACTGGTCTCAAGATACTTCTGCTCGTCGAACGACTCACCGAAGCGCTTGCGGGCCTTTTCTACTTCTTTTTGAATCTTCTCGTCATATTTGGCTATCTGGTCCTCGATGAGCACATCGGCACGATAGCGTTTCTTGGAGTCACGGTTATCTATAAGAGGATCATTGAAAGCATCCACATGACCTGAAGCCTTCCAAATGGTGGGATGCATGAAGATAGCGGAGTCGATGCCCACGATATTCTCATGAAGCAGCACCATACTCTTCCACCAATACTCCTTTATGTTGTTTTTCAACTCCACACCGTTCTGACCGTAGTCGTAGACGGCGGCGAGTCCGTCGTAGATGTCACTGCTGGGAAAAACAAATCCATACTCCTTGCAGTGGCTTACAATTTTTTTGAATACATCTTCCTGTGCCATAACTATTGCTAATAATTGATTCTTCTGTTAATGGAGAGGCTTGCTTTGAAGCCATTCGGCTGCAAAGGTAATCAAAAATATTTAGAAAGAAAAAAATGTAATGGGATATTTGACCACCTTAGCGCACCAACACTTTTCTTCCATTGGTGACATAGACTCCACAGGCAGGTTTGCTGACCGCCTGCCCCAACAGATTGAAACAGGCGCTGTTGGCAGGCAGCATGGCTGATGCCGGCGACACCTTGGAGGCAGTATCGGTTGTATACAGACCGTTTGTCACCATCTCGAGCGTGAGACAGCAGAATATCAGGTCATAGGCCTCTGTCTGCGGGTTGGTGTTCAGTCCTACTCCATGTTTTCCGTTTCCTTCATAAAAGAGACCGATGCGGCCGTCATCGAGCATCACCAAATCGGAATAGGCCGACAGATTGTCGCTCACGGTCAAACCCTCTTTCCATTCGGCTGCCATGTCGGCGCCTGTCTGGTATTGTGAGGCATCGGCCAGTTCTTTATAGTAGAACCGCATCCGCTTTCTCCCGTAGTTGTTGGTATAGTCTTTCCTGCCGTTGGTGTGAGAAGGCATGGCCACCACTGCCACATGGAGCTGCCGGTTGTCGGCAATGCGACATGCGGGCACAATGAGCAGTTTGTTGTTGGTGGCGTTGTTCATGCCGGTGATACCGCTCACCGCTGTGCTCCAGGAACCGGTGGCCGAACGTGCGTCGGTAAAAGTAAACACATTGAAATTTTTGTGCCCGCGCTCCAAGGTCTCGGCATTATCATTGTCTGTGCGGCCGCTGTCGTCGCGCACCATGAGTACAATGTTGCCGTCGGGCAATTCCTCCACGCGTCCCTCCTCAAAGACACTGCCATCGGGCAGTTTTGTGCCTCCGAGCAGATGCCACGAATCACCAAAATCGTCGGAATAAATCACGCCCGTGCCATTGCCCTGATCGCTGGTACGCACAGGGAAGGCAGCATAGATGCGGTAGTAGTCGCCCACCTTGACATAACGGCTTTGGAAAAGGCTTCCAGAGGTGATGAACATGGCGTTGGCCTTGCCGCCATAAAGTCCGTACATGCTGTCTGTCACATCGGTGCCGCTGTCCCATGTGTGACCATTGTCGCTGCTGCGGAAACATCCTATCCTGATGGGGTGTTCCGCTGTCGACGAGCCTATCCCCACAATGCCCGAAGCACTGAAAACGAGCACACGTCCACTCTCCCTGTCGGCTACCACAGCAGCGTCGCCGGTGGAGTAATTCCAGTCAGCGGTCGAAGTGCTGTTGGTGCTGAGGGTCTGACTTTCAGTCCATGTCTTGCCATTGTCACTGCTATGCCGGAACACAAGTTCAATCTTGCTGTAGGTGTTGCCGCGGCTGCTACCGATATCATCAAGGTTGAAGCGGTGATCGCCCACGGCAAGCAGCGACCCTTCGTAGGTGCGCACGATGGCGGGTATGCGATAGCTGGGTGCCGTTCCGTCGCATTGCGGATGCTCGGGCGAGCTCCACAACGCCACCTCCTCCAGGTTGTTCTCTCTGGAGAAGGTGTCATCTTCCCATGTGAGCGATTGAGGTTTGGACGACAGGCGGATAGTTTTTCCCTGCACAGACCCCAATGCAAGCATACCGGCAAGGAACACGGCTATGACTTGTATTACCTGTTTCATGTGAAAATCATCTTTCTGCTAAATTGGCATTTTTATCAGATATTTCCATTCCATCAGTTCTTTACGAGTCTCACTTCATAGATTTCACCTATCTGCTTACGGGGTTTGGCCACAAATTTCACGCGGACCTGTGATTTCCCCTTGAGCAAGTCGGAAGGAACAGGATAAGATTCATACTTGAACTCCGAGATGCGGTATTTTCCCGTATTGTTGACGGACTTGACAAGGGTGTCGTCGACGAAGATATCAAACTCATGCGATTTCCACTCACCTACGCCCCAATATTTTAACCGCAGACTAAGGTCGGTCTGGCCGCCCGTCTGCATCATGTAACTGAAATAATGTCCATCACTGGCATCACGATAGAACACATCGTTGGAGTT